>Ga0306922_10000420_pt1 | contig 35117 bp, 33 predicted proteins | sample sta12Cox44000082_FD_203758 | JGI IMG/M metagenome (GOLD analysis project Ga0306922, IMG submission 203758) | Lab enrichment of tropical soil microbial communities from Luquillo Experimental Forest, Puerto Rico - statoxic.12C.oxic.44.000.082 (v2)... | ecosystem: Environmental > Terrestrial >... | reverse complement strand
CGGTGCTTTCGCGTGCGCTGACTGAGATCGGGATCTATCCTGCCGTCGACCCGCTAGCCTCGACGTCGCGCATCCTCGATCCGCGCATCGTCGGCCAGGATCACTACGACGTGGCGCAAGCCGTGAAGAAGACGCTGCAGACTTATAAAGACCTGCAGGACATCATCGCCATTCTGGGCATCGACGAACTCAGCGAAGACCAGAAGCTGACCGTCGCTCGCGCACGCAAGATCCAACGCTTCCTGTCGCAGCCCTTCCACGTGGCCGAGCAGTTCACCGGCTCGCCGGGACGGTACGTGAAGGTGGCAGACACCGTGAAGGGATTCGGCGATATCGTTTCGGGCAGGTACGACGACATCCCGGAGCAGGCTTTCTATATGAAGGGCACGATTGACGAGGTGATCGAAGCCGCCGAGAAGATGAAGGCCGTGGCGTAGAAACCGTCATTGGTCGTCGGTCGTTGGTGGTTGGCAAAAGGCAAGATGCTGACGGTTTGGCTCCGAGGCGAATGGCTAAGAGCTAACGGCTAGTTTATGGCTGATTTTTTCCAACTCGAGATCGTGACTCCCGAAAAGCTGGTTGTGAAAGACCAGGCGGAGGAGATGCAGATTCCCGGCAAGAACGGGTATTTAGGGATTCTGCCCGGACACGCACCGCTGATCACGGAGCTTTCGGTGGGCCAGATCAGCTACCGCAATGGCAACGAGATGCACCATCTGTCCGTGGCTTGGGGATTTGCGGAAGTGCTGCCGGACAAGGTTACGATTCTCGCGGAGCGTGCGGAGCGTGGGGAAGACGTCGACTGCGAGCGTGCGCAGAAAGCCAAGGAGCGTGCGGAGAAACGGTTGACGAGCGGTGATCTCGAGGTCGATGTGCCACGCGCGCAGGACGCGCTGGCGCGCGCGAATGCCCGGCTCGATGCAGCTGCGAAGGAAGGGCAGACGATTCCGGGGCATTAGAGAGGCGGGAGGCGCTTCAAAAAGCAGATTCCTCCTGCTCACTTGTCGGAATGACAAGGATTTGAAAATCGGGAAGACTTGGAATTGGAATTGAGTGAAGCCGCCGGAATAACTTCCGGCGGCTTGGTTTTTGTAGCGCCGACGTCGCGGCGGCTGTCAGGCTCCCGCGACGGCCGGCAGGATGCCGGCGCTACGGATCTGCTTCGGCGTCGGCGGGCAAGGAAGCCAGCCGCTCCGACGAACAGCTTGGCTGACGACCGACGCCCGCCAGCTATCAGCTTATGAGCCACCAGCGATTGGCCTTCACTATCTCTGGTCAAACGTCGCTTCGTAGCCGGCCCGGTAGCCATCCGTGTACTGTGCCTTGTAGATGTTCTTGTCGCCGTACTCGCGGTGATAGCCGTGGTCTCGGTCGTCGAATCGGGCGCGCGGGTTCGGATTGAACGATTTGTTCTTGTACAGGTCCTCGCGGGCCATGCTGGCGCCGTCCTGATACCCGGTGTCGTAACCGATCCGGCCGTTATAAGCGTACGTTCCGCCGTAACTGCCGTTGCCGTAGTAAGCACCGCCGCGATAGCGGTCGTCGCGATCGCCGTCACCATCGCGCCAGCCTGGACGCTCTGCGGTAAAGCCCGAGCGGAAGCCGTCGGCGTAGCCCTGCTGATAGCCGTTTTGGAAGGCGTTCACTGGCCCCATCCAGCCTTTGTAGCCGTGGCTGGCTTGGCGCCAGTCGGGCGTGTGATAGTCATAGGGATCGTTCTCGCGGCCTTCGTGATGGCCGCGTTTTTCGCCGTCACGGAATCCATTGTCATAGCCGTACTGGCGGGCCTGCGTAAAGTTGCCGCCGCGGTTGTAGTCGTCCCAATCCTGTGCCATCGCGAGCGTGCCCAGCGCCAGCACCATCGAAACTGCCAGAGCTGCCATCCTTGTGTGTCGTCGCATATTCACCTCCATCACCGGGTACAGGCTCCGGTGTCTGCTACGTGGGATGCCCTTGTGCGAGGCAGCGATGCCTTCCGAAATTGTGGCTAAAAACCTGAGACTCGTGGGTGAGATCAATGTCTATGCGGGTCCGCAACTTTTTGTCCGGGCCCGGGTTCACAGGCGGACAGGCTCAGGGAACCACCGCAGCGGTCTGCTACACTCTCTAGTTCTCTCCGGAATCCTCTGATCCCGATCGGGAGTCGCCGCTACATGCAGATCAAGCGAGTCGGAGTGGTGGGCGCGGGCACCATGGGAAACGGCATCGCCCATGTTTTCGCGCGCAGTGGTTACGACGTCCGGCTATACGACGTGGAGCAGAAGTTTCTTGATCGCGCCCTTGACGTGATCACCAAGAATCTCGCCCGCGAAGCAGCCAAGTCGAAAATCACTGCCGAGCAGGAGAAGATGGCGCGGGAGCACATCACAGCCGTGCTCGATCGCGGAAAACTTGCCGACTGCGGCTTGATCGTCGAAGCCGCTACGGAGAAGTTTGAGATCAAGTCAGAAATCTTCCGCGATCTTGACCGCATCGCTCGCCCCGACGTGATCCTTGCCTCGAATACATCATCTATCTCCATCACGAAACTTGCCGCGCTCACCAATCGGCCGGCGCAGGTCATTGGGATGCATTTCTTTAATCCCGTGCCGGTGATGAAACTGGTGGAAGTGATTCGCGGGCTGGCGACTTCGCAGGCTACCTTTGAAACCGTGCGCCGCCTGTCGGTGGCGCTCGATAAAACTCCGGTGGAAGTCAACGACGCACCGGGATTCGTTTCCAACCGCGTGCTGATGCCCATGCTGAACGAAGCTATGTATGCCGTGATGGAAGGGGTGGCCACCGCCGAGGCCGTGGACGAAGTATTCAAACTCGGCATGGCACATCCCATGGGGCCGCTCACCCTGGCAGATTTCATCGGGCTGGATGTCTGCCTCGACATCATGCGCGTGCTGCAATCTGGCATTGGGGACCCGAAATATCGTCCGTGTCCGTTGCTGATCAAGATGGTGCATGCGGGCTGGCTGGGGAGAAAGAGCGGCAAGGGGTTCTACACATACTCTTAGGGAGTTCGAAGTGCGAGGGCGAGATGCCCTCGCGACCGCCGGCGGGACGCCGGCGCTACATCCACTATGACGACTGCGTGGGGACAAGTTTTGCCGGAAGAAACTCCAGGACAGCACGGAGACTTCGGCTACTACGTGTTTGCCATCATCGCGGGCGCGCTGTCGGGCTGGGTCGACATCAAGGTCGGCGACCTGCTATTGACAGCCCTGGTCGTGTTGGCAACTTGCATGTTGCTCGGCGTTTTTCGTCCGGCGCGGCCGTGGCGCTGGGTGGCGATCGTTGGAATCATGGTCCCGGTGGCCGATCTGCTGGGATACCTGGTTCTCACGCAGAAACCCTCACGAGCACAAATCTACGAATCGCTCCTCGCCTTCCTCCCCGCCACCGCGGGTGCATATGGCGGGGCGATGATGCGCGGGGCGATTCGGAATATTTCGGGAGGGAAATAGCAGTCCAGCGATCAGTCCATCCTGAGCGCCGACGGCTGCGTGCTCGCGCCACGGCAAGGCCGACAGCCGGGGTGAGGGCCATCGCTCCATCGAGGGACTGAGAATGTCGCCAGTTGCCCACCTCATCCGCACTGAAGTCTCCGCTAACTAGAAAGTTACTCCCCGATTCACAGCACCAGCAGGTATGCTGCGAACATATGGCAGTGTCGGTTTCGGTGCTGGCGAGTGGGAGCCGCGGCAACAGCGCCGTCGTGCAAACATCGAGCACGAGAATTCTGGTGGATGCCGGGATCTCCGGTCGTGAGACCTTCAAGCGCATGAAGGCGCTCGGCGAAGACCCGCGCGCGCTTTCCGCAATCGTCATTACGCACGAACACTCGGATCACGTGTACGGCGTTGCCACCCTCTCCAAGAAACTGAAAGTGCCGATTTTTATGACCGGCCCCACGCACCAGGCATGGGCGCGGAGCATGCGCGACGAACACGGTGTTAGGCCCACCCTCGAGCGCCTGGAGGTCTTCTCTGCCGGCCGGAGCTTTCAAGTCGGCGACATTGCGATTACGCCCTTTACCATTCCGCACGACGCGGCCGACCCGGTGGGCTTTACCTTTCGCGCCGAGGGCGTGAAGATCGGCTTTGCCACCGACCTGGGATACGTTCCGGCCAGCGTGCGCGATCATCTGCGACGCTGCGAAGTGCTGGTTATGGAATCGAACCATGACGTGGAGATGCTGCGGATCGGGCCTTATCCGTGGTCGGTCAAACAGCGCGTCATGAGCCGCGTCGGACACCTGTCCAATGACGCCCTCGCGGAATTCTTCACCAGCGACTATGATGGGGAGGCGGCCTATGTGGTGTTGGCGCACCTCTCCGAGCACAACAATCACCCAGAGATTGCCCGGGGAGCGGCGGAAAAGGCCCTGGGTCCCCGCCGAACTTTGCTCCGCAACCGCGTGATCTTGGCATCGCAGACCGAGCCGTTGGAGCCGATTCGCCTTTAGTTACCGAGTATGAGCCAGTGTGTCGACCCCCTCGTAGGCAAGATTCTGGCTGGCTGGCGCTATGATATTTCCGGCCTGGCGCCGGAAATGCGCGGCGACTACGAGCATCATTTTGCGGCGTGCGAACACTGCCGGAGCCGACAGAAGCTGCACCGCATCATCGACGTTTCCCTCATCGTGCTGGCCTCGGTCTCGGCCGGAGTTTTTTTACTGGCCTTTGGGGTGATCCGCCACTTCGGGCCCCGGCATGCGCTGCTGCTGGAGTTGGCGGCATTGGGCGGGTTCGCGCTGTCGGCGCTGCTTTGGCTGATCGTCGCAGTGGCCACGCCTGCTCCCATGACCGTGGTGGACGTAGCGCGAATCGGGGCGCGCAGGGTGCACGACCGCCTTCCCGCCGAGATTCGCGAGCGGCTTCCGGAAGACCTGCGCTTGAAGATTACGGGATCTTAGCGGGCTGCTGCGACTCAGTTTGAGGAGTCTGGGCGTGACTTTCTGCCCGGCTTATGCATCTCACAGATAAGCCATGAACGGCTTTGGAAAATTCGTGGTGGCGGCGGTGCTGTCCGCGACCTTGCTCCACGCCTTGCCGATGGCTGCCTCTGCTGCAGCGTCTCCGAGTAGGCCGCGCTGCCATCATCAAGACAAGACGAAGCCCGTCAAGCAGACCCCAGCCTCGGATGTGTGCTGTGCAGTTCACCGCTCGGCCATCGTGCAGCCGTCTGGAATTGCTCAGCCCCTGGCTGCCTTGATGGGTGAGGGTTATCCGAATGCTCTCGAAGTTGTTTTTTCTTACCCGCAAATCCATGGTCGAATTCTCCTAAGCCCTGCTCCGCCCGGAAACGCGCCGCTGCGAATCTGATCGACCGTCTCTTCGCGCCCTAACCAAACTCCGAATTCCGCAGATTCGGGAGGCCGAGATTCTTTCAACCCACAGGCGGGAGGATTTCCCAAGTTGCGAGCAGTAATCCTCAGTTTATTTACGGCGGTGATGCTGGCCGTTTGCGTGAACGGGCAGGAGAGCCCTGCTGCCATGCCCGATCACGAGCACATGCATGACACCCCGGGTATGCAGATGTCATCGCCTGCAGAAGACTGGCAGCCCTCGCCCCATGCCAGTTCCGGAACCAGTTGGCAACCTGCTTCCGTGCCCGGCCACCTGTGGATGAAATCGTTCGGCAACTGGGACGTGATGGCGCACGGCGTGATCTTCCTGACCTACAACCAGCAGGGAGGCCCACGCGGTGCAGGCAAGGCGGAGTCGGTGAACTGGCTGATGGCCATGGAGCAGCATAGGCTGGGCCGCGGAATCCTGCTGTTGCGCCAGATGTTCTCTGCCGAATCGCTGACCTCGCCGCATCCCGGGTTTCCTGAATTGTTCCAGACCGGTGAGACCTATCACGGTCAGCCGCTGGTCGACCACCAGCATCCCCACAATGTGTTCGCCGAGCTGTCAGCGTCATTCTCTTTGCCCGTCACCGAGCATGTGTCGTGGTTGCTTTATGGCGGGCCATCGGCCGAACCTGCCCTTGGGCCGGTAACCTACATCCATCGAGCGTCAGCCTCGGAGTTGCCGGCGGCCCCACTGAGCCACCATCTGCAGGATTCGACGCATACCAGTTTCGGGGTGGTGACGACGGGATTCGTCGTCGAGCGCGTGAAGATCGAAGGATCCGTGTTCAATGGGCGCGAACCCAACGAAGAGCGATGGAGCATTCAGCCGGCAGCACTGGATTCGTGGTCTGCGCGCGCCAGCGTAGCGCCGGGGCGCAACTGGACAGCGCAATATAGCTACGGTCGCCTGATTCATCCTGAGGCGCTGGAACCCGGGAATGAGCGGCGGCAATCCGCGTCTGTCGAATACAACCGGCCGCTGAAGGAGGGCAACTGGGCAACCTCGCTGGTGTGGGGGCGCAAGCATAAAGACGATACGGGCATAAACCTGAACAGCTATCTGCTCGAATCGACGTTGAACCTCAAGCGCAGGAATTATGCGTATACCCGCATCGAACTCGTCGATAAGGATGAGCTGTTTCCACTGGCCGCCACGCATCCTGCCTACCGGATTCGAGCTTACACGTTGGGCGGAGTGCGCGACCTGGTGCAGAACCGGTTGTGGCAGCTCGGACTGGGCGCGGATGTAACGTTCTACGGAAAGCCTTCTGCTCTCGACGCCGCTTACGGCAACAATCCCGTTTCCTTTCGCCTGTTCTTGCGATTGCGTCCCGGACTGAGCGCGCATCACCATCCCTAGCGCCATTGCTCCCAGCGCCATCGTTGTGGGTTGCAAATGCTGTTGGCAAAGCGAAGAACAGTACAAATATTTGGCTCCGAAATGCCAAAACTCAGGCAGAATGAGCGCAAGTGGAATCCGCGATCAAGGTCATACGCACCATTCAGATCGCAATGCTGCTGAGTGTTGGGCTCTTGCTGTGGGCCGGGGAAATGGTCGGCTCAATTCCGAAGCTCAACAATCCGACGCTGTTCTACGCTTTGTCCCTGGCCACGATAACCATCGTGGGCGTCATTCTGGTTGTCCGGCGGACACTAGTGTTGCAATCCGCGGCGGCGCTGGCAGCCCGCCCCAATGACGCGGCCACCTTAAACCGCTGGCGAACGGGCTATGTCATGACCTATGCGCTCTCCGAATCGATTGCGCTATTCGGATTGATTTTGCGTCTCATCGGTTTCAGTCTTTCCCAGGTGTGGTCGTTCTACATTGCCGCGTTTATCCTGCTGCTGTTCTTCCGGCCGCGCCGTCCATTGAGCGAAGCCGCCTAGCTATCGCCTCCTCTTTCCCGTAAGATTTCGCTTGGAGGAGACGTGTCGATCAGCGGGCCTGAGGAACTCGAAGCTCTCAAAGCGGCCGGAGCGGTGGTGCGCCGCGTGCTCGAAGCCATGAAGAAGCAGGTTCGCGCTGGGGTCACTACGGGCGAACTCGACAAGATTGGAGCCGAGATCATCGAGGCCAGCGGAGCACACTCGGCACCCGCCAAGGTCTACCGCTTTCCGGGCGCGAACTGCATCAGCATCAACGAGGAAGCCGTGCACGGAGTTCCGGGAGATCGGGCCTTGCGCGACGGAGATCTGCTGAAGCTCGATGTTACGGTCGAGAAAGATGGGTTCCTCGCGGACGCAGCCGAGACCATCGGAGTGGGCACCATCAGCGAGGAAGGAGAGCGCTTGATTGCTTGCGCACGGCGGGCGTTTGAAAAGGCAATGCTGGTGGCGCGAGCCGGGTTCCGAGTTTCGGAAATCGGGCGCGTGGTGGAACGGGAAGTGCGGCGCGATGGATTCTCGGTGATCCGCGAACTTGGTGGGCACGGCATCGGCCGTACGATTCACGAGGAGCCTCGCGTTCCCAACTATCCCGACCCCGGCATGCGCCGCGTGCTGACTGAAGGCCTCGTGATTGCGGTCGAACCGATCATCGCCGCGGGTTCGGGACAGACCTTGCTGGCCGAGGACGGCTGGACCATGAAAACGGTCGACAACCGTCCGGCCGCTCATTACGAGCACACTATCGTGGTGACCAAGGGCGCCCCGGTACTGCTGACGGCCTAATCGGTCTGATATGCAAAACGCCAGTTGAGGTACAACATCATTTGATCTAGCACCATCGGGCCACCCCGGTTCGTTGACGGATAGCGAGCCGCCAAGTTACAGTCCAAAAGGTCGCCATCCCTGGGGAGTTCTGTGCTTTACCCTCTTCGCACCCTCTGGCTGTCCAAGGTCGCTTGGTTGCTGGCCCTGCTTTCTGTGGCGGCCGGAGCTGCGACGCCGGGGTTTACTCCCCAGAAGCGCGTGGGACTGCGCCAGGGAGACCAGTGGGAGCCAGCCATCGCAGCCGACGGCTACGGCCACGTTTACGTGCTTTACCCGCAATACATTCAAATACCCGGCTGCAGCTCGTGTCCGTTGCCCGGCATGATCTTGGTGACCAGCATGGACAACGGGCAGACTTGGAAGTCAGAGCGCCGAATGGCAAGCCGGGGAACGGCACAGTTTGATCCGCAAATTGTGGTGGACCCGGTAGACCGCAAGACGGTCTACGCAGCCTGGCTCGAGAACGACCGCCGTGACATTGTGATTTCCAGATCGGTTGATTTTGGATTGACCTGGACGAAGATGGTCGCGACCCGGACTACCAGCGAAGCCGACAAGCCGGTGCTGGCGGTGCGAGGTCTCGACGTATACGTTGCATACAACCGGGCAGCTCGAGTCTGGGTCGCCGCTTCGCATGACGGCGGGAATGTATTCTTCCCGGTCAACATCAACAACCCAGACGCCATGGGATGGGCACAGGCCGGAGGAGCCACCATCGACCCTTCCGGCAGCCTGTTTGTTTCGTGGGCGGGATATACCCGCAGAAACGGCGGGCAGGGGCCGGTCGATCTGTACGTCAGCCGCTCATCGGATGGCGGCAACACCTGGAACACCAGCCTGATGGATATTTCCGGCGCCCCGCCGGAATGTTCGACCGACGAATGCGGGTGGGCGTACCTGGGTGCACAGATCATTGTTAGCTCCGACGCGGCCGGAACGCTGTATGCCCTCTGGAACTCCGGCCCGGTAAATCGGGGCACCGAAAGAATCTACTTCTCATCTTCGACGACTTCCGGCTTGACCTGGTCCCCGAAGTCGAACGTCTCCGGCGCACCCTATGGCGCGGCACACGCCTTTCCAACCATGGTTGCGGGCACCGCAGGTGACGTGCGCATCGCCTGGATGGACACGCGGCAGAGCCCCTTCTGGAATACGTACTACCGCAGTTCCACCAACGGCGGAGCGACCTGGTCGTCGGAAGCCCAGCTTTCGACGTACGTGCCCGGCTATGACTACATCGATGCGAGGGGCTTCAAGTTTCCCTTTGGTGACTATTTCGAAATGGACATCGACAACCACGGTGATACCCAGGCGGTATGGGGTGAAGGGTTAACCTACGAGTCGCCGGGTAGTATCTGGTATAGCACCGGTCGATAAGGCATTTTTCCTGTAGCAGCCGTGCTGTAGCACCCGTGGTGGTCCGGTCCTGGGCCGGAACCAGTCACGGCGCAGGGGGATGTCATGATGATCCTGATGTGCGTGAACGCGTGGGCCGTGCTGGGTGCTGCGGTCGCCGGCATGGTCATCGGCTTCCTGTGGTATTCCCCTTTCGTGTTTGCCAAGCCCTGGATGGTAGCGATGGGCTACGACCCTGCCGATAAGGACCGCATCGCCGCGATGCAGAAGTCGGCCGGACCGAAATACGGCGTTTCCTTCCTGGCCAGCCTGTTGAGCGCCTTCGTACTGGGCAAAATCATCTACCACCTGACTATCTCGACCCCGCTGTACGGCATGAAAGTGGGATTTGCGGTGTGGGTCGCCTTTGTCATGACGCTGCAATTGACCAACAAGCTTTTTGGCGATCGCCCTCTCAAACTTTTTCTGATCAATACCGGCTATCAGTTGGTCTGCTATCTGGGGATGGGAGCCATCCTGGGCCAGTGGGTAGGGTGCTGAGAGGTTGGCAGCGAGGGCAGCGCCCGCTCGCCGTCGTCGGGTGAGCCCCTGGGGGCGCCGCTCTATTCCAGAGTCAGTCCACCGGTCAATTCGCTCAGCTTCTGAATGCCGTGTTCCGCGCAGTATTCCCGTAGTTCGTCGACGATCTTTTCCGTAGCACACGGGTCCCAGTAGCTGGCCGTCCCAATCTGTATGGCCGTGGCCCCAGCGAGCATAAATTCAAGAATGTCGGTTGCTGAGGAAATGCCGCCCATGCCGATGACAGGAATCTTCACCGAGTGCGCGGCGTCATACACCATGCGAACTGCGATGGGCTTGATGGCGGGTCCGGAAAGGCCAGCGGTCACATTGGCGATGCGGGGCTTGCGGGTTTCCGGGTCGATGGCCATCGCGGTGAATGTGTTCACCAGTGAGATGGCGTCTGCACCCGCTTCCTGCGCGATGTGCGCCATCTGCGCGATGCTGGTCACGTTGGGCGAGAGCTTCACGATCAGAGGTTTCCTGGAAACGCGCTTCGCCGTGGTAATGACTTCGTCGAGGGACCGAGGATCGCTGCCGAACTGGATGCCCCCATGCTGCGTGTTGGGGCAGGAGACGTTCAATTCATAAGCGGCGATTCCTTCGCCCTCGTTGAGAACCTGGATCGTGCGTTCGTAATCCTCGCGGGTGTAGCCGAAGACATTGGCAAATACGACGATGTTCTTGATATCCCGCAGTTTTGGCAGCTTGTCATCCAGGAAGGCGCGAGCCCCAATGTTCTGCAGGCCGATCGCGTTCAGCATGCCAGCCGCAGTTTCAAAGAGTCGAGGGGGCGGATTGCCCGTCATCGGTTCGCGGGACAGACCTTTCACCACGAAGCCGCCGAGCTTGTCGAGGTGTACGACGTCCTCGAATTCGAGGCCGTATCCGAACGTTCCGCTGGCACCGATCACCGGGTTCTTAAGCGTCAGCCCGCAAAACCTGACGCTGAGATCGGGGGCGACTGCAGAAGCGTGCAGGGTCAATGGCGGCCTCCTTGCTGAAGGAAGAAGGCGGCAGGTTTAAGGTCTCCCTCCGTGCGCGCAGGCCGGGGAGTCTTCTCCGGCGGAGGGGCGTTCTCGGCATGGTGAGGCGGGGCCAGTGATTCCGAAAGAACCCTCCCTACGGCATGGGTTGGCGCATTGATCCCCAACAGCGACGCGAATGTCACGGCAAGGTCCACTGGTTCGGCGTGCGTGCGGTAAACTCCGACCTGGAAGGGAAGACCGTAAAATGCGAGCGGAACGTGCGTGTCATAGGTGTAGGGCGCCGCGTGATCCGTTCCCTTGCCGGCCACGTTGAACGGGGTTGGGACGCCCAGTACATACCATCCGCTTTCGGGCGAATAGCTGTGGAGGTACTTGCGGCCAAATTCCGTGTCTGGCACTTCGCCGCGGGCGAGTTGTGCGCGAGTGAAGTAGCCGCGCAGTCCCGCCTGCTTCATGGCCTCCCCCACGCTGCGCTCCGCATCTTCTTCTTTTATCCTCGCGCCAGAAAAGGCCTCTTCGTTGAGAAATGCGTTCGGGTAGTCGAAAGAGTGCAACAAGTCCTTGGCAGGCAAGCCGGGGGTGCGGGAGGCGACTGCCTTGTTGATCTGGGAAGCCAGAGCGGTCGCGTCCAGGTTTGCCGCCGGCAAACGGAGCTTGGAGGCTGCTGTGGGCAGAGGCGCCACACCATGATCGGCGGACAGCGCGATCCAGACATTTGCCAGTCCGATCTGATGCCCTAGAAAGTTGAAGAACTCGGCGAGTTGGCGATCGGTGGCTAAGACCATGGCCTGCATCTCGAGGGAGTCAGGGCCAACCTGATGTCCCAGGATATCGTTGGCGGAGAGGCTGATGGTCAGCAAGTCTGTCGCCTGCCCACCGCCGAGTTGCTCGTACAAGATCAATTCTTTCGCAAACTCGAATTCGTATTCGTTGGCGAAAGGAGTGGAACCCACCACCTCGTAGAAGCCGGCTTCCGATCCGTTCTTGCCCTTGCGATGCGCCGTGGAACGGAGCACATTGCCTCCGCTGTCGCGCCAGTCACGGTCCCAGTACTTGCCCGCCCGATTGCTGGCATTGAAGTCAGAAGCCCACTTGGGCAGCTCGGAGCGATAGTAGGTCGAGGTAACCCAGGCTCCGCTCTGGTGATCGATCCAGTAGGCACCATCGGCAGCGAAGCCGGCAGGCAGCACGGCGGCGCGATCTTTCAAGGCGATGCCGAAAACGCGGGCTCTCCCCTCCGTGGCCAGTTTGAGCTCGTCGCCCAGCGTGCTTGACATCAAATTGCGGGGAGAAGCGCCCCGCTCATTCCCCGGAATCCCGACGAGTTGGGTGGTGTCATCCTCCACCGACGAGACGATGCGCTTTCTCTGCGGGTCCCACCACTCGTTGGCCAGGATGCCGTGGCCATCGCTGTAAGCGCCGCTGAGCAGGGTCGCATGTCCTGGAGCCGTGCGGGTGTTTGCGTATTGATAGTTGCAATCGGTGAAAGTTGCGCCGCGGTCGAGGAACAATCGAAAGCCACCCTCCACGAACTGGTCGCGAAAGCGCTCGAGATAGTCTCCCCGAAACTGATCGATCACAAGCACGACCACCAGCTTGGGGCGCGCGTTATAAGCCGAAGCATGCGCAGGAACGCAGGCGCATGGCGACCCACAAACCAGCAGAAACGCACTCAGCACTCGTAGCCACACTTTCATGGCGAGGGTAGTGTACAGGTTGGACGGGGAAGTGTTCTAGACCGCTTCGCCGTGCAGGACCTCATGCACCTTGCGCGCGAGTCCGTGCAGGGTGAAGGGCTTCTGCAGGAATGCCGTCCCCGGATCGAGGGCGCCTTCGTGAATGATGGCGTCCTCGGTGTAGCCCGAGAGGTAAAGCACTTTGATACGGGGGCGCGCGACAGTTACGCGCTGGGCAAGTTCCCGGCCGCTCATTCCCGGCATCACGACGTCTGTGATCAGGATGTCGATGTTGCCGGAATAGGTTTCGGAGAGTTTCATGCCAGCCGTACCGTCTTCCGCGTCGATGACCTTGTACCCGCGGCTGATCAGCGTCTCGCGGACGAGTTCCCGGACCGAGTTTTCATCTTCGACGAGCAGCACGGTTTCGGATCCTCCAGAAGGAGATTGTGCCGTCTTCTTGGCGCCCGCATGCTCAGCGGCGTCGGCCACCCGAGGCAGGTAGATGAGAAACGTGGTGCCGTGCCCGAGCTGGCTGTCTGCGAAGATATAGCCTCCGCTCTGCTTGACGATTCCGTACACGGTGGAAAGGCCCAGGCCCGTCCCTTTGCCTTTCTCCTTCGTAGTGAAGAACGGCTCGAAGATTCGGGACTGCGTTTCCCGATCCATTCCCGCTCCCGTGTCTGATACGGACAGGAGGATGTAAGGCCCGGGAGTAATCAGGCTGTGCTCCGGACGCGTCGAGTCGAGCTTGGCCTCGCTGGTTTGGATCAGAATCTTGCCTCCGCCCGGCATGGCGTCCTTGGCATTGACGACCAGGTTCATGATCACCTGCTCCAGTTGACCGGCATCGGCCCGGGTCTGGCCCACGTCGGGGGTGAGGCGGGTGGCCAGTTCGATGTTCTCTCCAATGAGCGGCCCCAGCAGCCGCTCCATGTCGGCCACAATCGCATTGACATCGACCACTTTCAGCTCCAGTAGTTGCTTGCGGCTGAACGCGAGAAGTTGGCGGGTGAGGGTGGTGGCCCGGTCCGCAGCTTGTTGGATGGCTTGTACCTTGGGTAGCAGCGCGCTATTTTCGTCCAGGCTCTCGAGCAGCACTTCCGTGTATCCGCTGACTACCATGAGCAGGTTGTTGAAATCGTGCGCGACACCTCCGGCCAGGCGTCCTACGGCTTCCATTTTCTGCGCCTGGCGGAATTGTTCTTCGAGCGCGCGACGGTCTGTCACATCCTCTGCGATGATTTCCAGCGCTTGATCGGCTTCGTCCGGGGCAGTGGCGGCGCGTCCGCTAAGCCTCACGATGATCGCGCTTCCGTCTTTTCGCTTCCATCGGACCTCGGCACTATCGAGGCTTCCGGTCCTCTGGAACTCGCGCATCAGCCGGTCGTGCTCAGCACAGTCGACGAAAACCTCGCGCTGCGAATCCAGCATCAGCACCTGCTCGACCGAGTCGTAGCCAAGCATCTGGATGAGCGCGGGATTCACATCGAGAAAGCGGCCATCGACAGTGGCGCGGTAAATGCCATAGACCGCGCTTTGCACGAGCGAGCGGTAGCGAGCCTCGGAGCGGCGGAGGGCCTCCTCGTGGCGCTTGTGGTCGATGGCGCTCGCCAGTTGCTGCGAGACAAAGGTCAGGATGGCCTTGTCGCGCTCGCCAAAGCGGACATTCTCACTGTAGCTCTGCACCACCAGCACGCCGAACGACTGGTTGCCGACGCGAAGCGGCACGCCCATCCAGTCGAGCGACGGCGCCCCGATCAGCTCGACCTCACCGCGCGCTTTCAACTCCTCGAACACCTCGGGCGTCGCCAGCAGAGGCTCTCCGGTTCGGAGAACGTACTCGGTCAGCCCGCGGCCGAGGCGCTTGGGCGCAGGCGGCGGATCCTGCTCGTCGACAAAGTGGGGAAAGCTCAGCAACTGGGTGGCTGCGTCGTACAGAGCGATGTAGAAATTCCGGGCGTTCATCAGTTCGCCCACGATGTTGTGAATCGCGGCGTAAAAGCCCTGCAGGTGGGTCGCGGAGTTGGTCCGCTCGGCAATCCGGTACAACGCAGAGCTCAGCTTCTGGGCCTGCTTGTGCTCGTCGATATCACGATATAGAACGCAACTGCCCACCTGTGTGGAGTCCACCACTACGGGGGCACACGAGATGGCGACGTCCAGAAGGGTGCCGTCTTTGCGCCGGCGCTTGCTCTCCAGCGTGACCTTCTGCCCCTTCTGAACTGTTTCCTGAATCCACTGGCTCTCGGCTGAGCGATCGGCCGGCACGACCAGTGAGTCCAGATTCTGGCCCAATACCTCTTCCGCGGAGAATCCGAACATCCGGCAGAACTCGGAATTGATCCTCACGACCTGTTGTTCGGTGTCGAGGATGGTGACGGCTTCCGGTGCGCACTCGACCAGTTGGTCCAGATACGCTTTCTGAATCATCGGGTCGGCGTCGTCGAAAGACGATTGCCAGTCGAGGATGAGACCATTGCCCGTCGAGTTCAGGCTAGGCGGAGAGCCGCGCCGTAGCGCCTCGCGCAGGTACTTGGCGCGCACCACTCCCTCGGACTGGGTGGGCTGGGTGATATCGTCACCCATTCTGGGGTCCCCCTGTCGAGTCTCCGCTCAAATCATAGGTTGCACACAGAATGCCCCAAAGTTACGGAGGTAATTCGGGGGCTTCATCATTGCTCCGCGGGAGGAAACAACCTTCGACGAAGGTGAGTTATTTTGGAACCATCTCGAGATTGAGTGTCCTTACTAAGTGGCGGGCGGTCAGGAGCCTGCCGCCAGCATCTGACAGACGCGCTCTAACGAGGACTTCTGATCGCCGGTCGGAGTAAGGAATTCGAATCCATAGTGCAATCCGATGCGATAACGCACAACCGCGCGAAGTTTCAGCGGGTAGGGACTTACAGGCAAGGGAAACTCCAACGACACAACTTCCCCCGGCTCAAGATCGCCGGTCAGTGTGCCTCCGATACCGTCCAGGCCGAGTTCCGTGGAGCGTCCCCAGAAGTAACTGATTTCGCCGTGGCGAAACACGTTGACGTTCATGCGAACGTCCATAGGGTAGCGAGGGAAGCGCCGCGTGTAGGGAGCCGTCCTGTTTTGTCCTGGTGCGCTGGAGGCCATGATCGGTTCAGTTGCCGTGCAGAGGATATCCCGGCTCAAACGGCAGTTTTCCGGCCAATTTCATCACGTCGACCGAACTGTTGATGGCATAGACGTCAACCAGTCCAACCGCGCCCGGTGTGGCAGCTACCTTGTGGACCAGGTCGTCATCGGAGGAAACCACAATGATGGCCGGATGCGCGCCACGTTCGTGATTTGCGGTGGCGATGAGTTCGTTCACGGCCGATGGCGTCATGGAGTAGACCTTCTCCAGAACCATCTTCATCTCAGCCGACGCCGGATCCCGGACGACCAGCGTCACGGCTTTTCCGTCCGGCCACCGCGAAGTCTGCGCCTTGCAGAGCTTGACCAGGTCCGCCATGGTTACTGCAGTGACGGCGCTGCCCTTGTTGGCAATCAGCGCGACGTCCTTGGCCTGTGCCACGGTGGCGACAAGCAGCACAAGGAAGACTCCAACCCGAGTCAGCACGGCAGTCTCCGGCGGCGATTCCGCGAATCCTAGCTGATTCTCCTAGAACTGCAGGTTTCGCTCAACCGCAGAAAGGTCATGTACCTTCAGAGCTAACAGATTGTCGGCGGAGCGCACCTACGGCCGCGCGCATAGAATCAATTTGTGCGTGCGCTTCTGCTCACCGGTCCGCGGGTGGTTGACCAGTCGCCTCTGGCCCTTACAGAGGTACCCGCGCCCCAGCCCGGGCCGGGCCAAGTGCGGTTACAAATCCGTTGCTGCGCGATCTGCCATACGGATCTGCACATCGTGGAAGGCGACCTTCCCCTGCCGAAGCTCCCGATCATTCCAGGCCACCAGATTGTCGGGGTCATCGATGCGGTGGGCGGAGCTGTGCACCAGTTAAAAGTTGGTGACCGCGTCGGTGTTCCATGGCTTCATTCGACCGACGGTACTTGCCAATTCTGCCTGGCGGGAAACGAGAACCTGTGCGAGCAAGCGCGCTTCACCGGCTATCACGTGGATGGCGGATATGCCGAATATTGCGTGGCCGACGCGAAGTCTGCGTATCTTCTTCCGGCTGCTTTTTCCGCTGAGCATGCGGCACCGCTGCTCTGCGCAGGAGTGATTGGCTTCCGCGCCTACCGGCTGAGCCGAGTAAAGCCGGGCCAGCGTCTTGGCCTTTATGGCTTTGGCGCTTCCGCGCACCTGGTGCTGCAACTGGCACGTTTTCAGGGATGCGAGGTCTATGTGTTTACCCGCGGCGCGGGGCATCGCAAAGTGGCCGAGGACTTGGGAGCGGCTTGGACGGGGTCAGGCGAAGACAGTCCGCCGCACCCCCTCGACGCTAGCATCATTTTTGCCCCCGCCGGGTCGCTGGTCCCTCTGGCGCTACGAGTCCTGCGCAAGGGGGGAGTGCTCGCACTTGCTGGAATCACGATGAGCCCGATCCCCGCCCTTAACTATGAGTTGCTCTACCACGAGCGCGTAGTGTGCAGCGTAGCCAATAGCACACGCGGCGACTGCCGCGAGTTCCTGCGGCAAGCAGCCGAGATTCCCATCCGTCCTCGCATTCAGCTTTACCCGCTGGCCGACGCGAATCGGGCACTACAGGACTTGAAGCACAGCCGGTTAGAAGCCGCGGCGGTCCTAGAAACGTCGAATTAGCCGCCAGCCGCGAGCGATGAGCTATTTTCCCAGCCCATAGAGCTTCATCGCATTCTCCCGCAGCACCATGCGTGCAATTTCCAGCGCCCGCTCGCGGGTGATTTCGCCGTCGTTCATCATGCCGGTCAAGGCCAGGGCAAGTGCACGCCGCGCGGTGAGGTTGGTGGAGTAGCCGATCACGTCCCAGTCATGCTCCGGCGGCCCCGGCGCCAGGTCGGTCGCATACAAAACTTTCTCCGGATACCACTCCAGCCATTCGCGGATGACCGCGCTCTCCAGCCGTGGTGGAAGCAGCGCGTCCTGCTCGGAGAAATCCGCGTACACATTCGGCTTTGCCAGGAGCGCGCCGATCTCTTGCGTGTAAGGGCCGGCGCCGCCGTGCAGCAGGACAAAATTCGTCTTGCGCAGCCCTGCATCGTCCAGAATCGACTCCAGGTTCAGCGGCCGCGATCCCGCAAGATCGAAATAGTTCCCGCAACCCTGCCCAGTGTGAAGATGGACGACCATTCCCAACCGTCCCGCCTCGTGCGCAATCACGCGAAACAGATAGTTCTGCAGCCGCAAGGCTTCAGGACGCGGAATCGCACCGCCCTTGGAATATTGTGCGTAGTTGTCCCGGGCGGCAGCCTCATCGGCCGGTCCTGGCTGAGGGCCGAAGTTTAGCGGGCGCAGATAGGCTGCTTCGAACTTGATCGCTGGAGCATCGGCTTTCTTCTGCGCGTCGAGTGTCGGCACCACCAGCTTGGAAACGTATTCGTCGAGGGTCGCGGGCAATTCGGTTAGTCCTGCCCGTGACAGGTAGATTTTGAGGATTCCTGCTTCCTGCCGGTAGAACGCCTTTTTGTCTGGAGTATCGGCGAGCGAGTCGGGCGTAAAGGGAACCATGAGGGCGTCGTCGAACGGCACCCAGCGGAACCTCGGCGCCGGCAGGCCGCGACCCATGGCCACGCGGTTTGCGAACAGGTACTCGATGCCGATCCGATCCAGAACCCACGAGGGGAAATTGTCGCCCCGCTCGAGCATCACTTTTTCCCGCGCGGCCATCAGTTCCTTTACATGGCTTGGTTCACGATCGTTGTATGGATACCCATACAGCGCCTTCCACGCTTCCAGAAATTGCGGAAAGTCCGAGCGAGCCGCTAGCGGGTCGGTCCCGGCTTCGATCACATCGCAGGGGAGTGCATCAAAATCGCGGTCGGTCTCTCCGGCGCCAACTACCTTGCTTACATGCGTGTGATTGTCAACCGCCTTGATCTTGTCGATCTCAGCCGCCAGCCCTGGATCGGGCGCAGCTTGCGGGAAGGTCTGACGGTGTGCCGCAAAGAACCACACTAGTAGAAGAGCGCAATTTCTTATCATGAATGCTCTCGTGGGTTGAATGGCAAAACCGTTGGCAGACTCTTCCGCAAAACCTGAGGCACGCCCAGAACACTTTGCTGGAGCTGTCCGTTCACGGTGCAAGGAATTGTATTCGCCGAACCCGGATCTTTTGCATATTGCCCATGGCTCACCGAAGGACGACCTGATACGCCCCGGTTCTTCGCGGCCCTCCCGTGTTTCCTGTCACCGGATTTTCACTTGACAGCAATCTTACGCAAGAGCACACTCCCATAAATTTGAGTTCCACGCTCCAGGGCATACCTGTCTCTGCCAGAACTTCGGCCCCGTCGTTTGATGACGCCGGAGACCACCCCAGCATCGCTAAAAAGTCCAAGCTTGGTCGCTCGATTCTGCTGGCCTGCGCCCTGCTTTTCGTTTCTTTTGTTCTGCTGGTTTGGCTCGATGGATGGGCCACACGGCTTCCGCCTCTGGCCGGTAGACCCGGGCCCGGCGAGCGCGTGGGCGTGATCCACGTTCACACCAACGCATCATGCGGAAGCGGAAGCCTTCCTCAGGTCATCACTGCTGCCAAGGACGCGAATCTCTCGTTTGTAGCGATTACGGATCACAATCTCACGCTCTCGGACGCGGAAGTGGCTGCCGCTGATCCGCCGGAGTTTGCGGTCATCGACGGAGAAGAGGTCAGCACTTCGGCGGGACACTACCTGGCCTTGGGAGTTTCTGATAGCCGCTGGAATCGCGGCACGGGCTTTGAGGACCGTCCGCTGATGGCCTCGTCCAAGCGCGCAGGCGCCGTAAACTTCATTGCCCACCCGTTCGGCTTGCGGGATCGCTGGTCTGATTGGGGTGCCACCGACTATGACGGCATTGAGATCTTTAACGACGATGCGGTCTGGCGTAAGAACAAAGTGTTCGACATCGCGGTGGCCGCCTTGCTGTATCCGGTGAACTCGCGTTTGGCGCTGCTGCGCTTGGCGCGAACCCCGACGGAAAATCTCGCGAAATGGGATGAGCTGTCCAGCAAGCGTCCGGTCGCAGGAATCTGCGGTTCGGATGCGCATGCGAACGTGTTGGTCAACCGCTGGAGCATCGCGCGCTTTCCGAGCTATCTCTCCGTATTCAGCCTTGCCCGGCAGCACGTTCTGTTGCCGGTACAGCCCGGTCAAAACGCGGATCAGGCGAGTGCTGACGACATTCTTGCCTCCATTCAATCCGGCAGTTCGTTTTGCGCGGTTGATGCGCTCTCGCCTGCAGACGGTTTCTCCGAGACCGTTTCCTCCCCCGCGACCAGCGTCGGGCCCGGTGGCGCCATCTCCTGGAGTGATGGCGAGATATTGCATGTAAGAACGCCACCAGCCGCGGAAGTGCCCCTCCTCCGGATTCTTCGCGACGGGCGCGAGATTCTGCACACGGAAGCGCAGTCGCTCGATCTCCCTTTGCCCGGACCGGGCCGTTACCGCACCGAAGCCTATCTTCGGCAACCCGGTTTCACGGGGTGGCGTCGCTGGACTCTGTGGATTTTCTCCAACCCCGTATACGTCGATCCGCACTAGAGTTGGTCGTCGGTCCTCGGCGCAAAGCTATGCACGTGCTCAACCGTCCTTAGGTTTATGACCAACCACCCATGACTGCGTTGCCACCTGCAACCGTCGCTATCCGCATATATAATGGCAGCCACTGAATCCCCGTTCTGTTTTCCCTCATCTCAAGAGTTTCAAGGACTATTGGAGGAAAAATCATGGCGCATCAATTACCTGCTTTGCCGTATGACTACACGGCCCTGGAACCAATCATCGATGAAAAGACGATGCATCTGCACCACGACATGCATCACGCGGCCTACGTGAAAAACCTGAACACCGCGCTCGAGAAATATCCCAACCTGCAATCCAAGAGCGCCGAAGACCTCATTCGCGATCTGAACGCGATTCCCGAAGACATTCGTGGCGCGGTCCGCAACAATGGCGGGGGCCACGTGAATCACACCATGTTCTGGCAGATCATGAAGCCCAAGGGCGGCGGCGATCCTTCCGGCCCGATCGCCGAGGCCATCATCAAGGCCTTCGGCAATTTCAAGGATTTCCAAGCGAAATTCAATGACGCCGGCGCCAAGCAGTTCGGTAGCGGCTGGGTGTGGGTGGCGGGCAACGCAAAAGGCGAGCTGCAGATCCTGAGCACCCCCAACCAGGACAATCCCATCACCCAAGGCCTCCACCCCATCTTCGGAAACGACGTTTGGGAACACGCGTACTACCTCAAGTACAACAATCGCCGTCCGGAGTATCTGCAGGCCTGGTGGAGCGTGGTGAACTGGGACGAGATCAACCAGCGCTACCAAGCGTTCAAGCACGCGAAGGAGCCCGCGTTGGCGCACCGCTAGTTCGCGCACCGCTTATGCACAGTAGGCCCCGGCACATCGCCGGGGTTTTACTTTTCTCGCGAAGTACGCAACCTGCAGTGCCACAATCAGCCCAAAAACACAATGTCCGGTCCTCGTATCTTCCTGAATCAAAACGGAAAGACTCGGCGCGAGAAAGATCAGGCGTGAGCCAGCCGTTCACCTTACAGCCCACCACCGAAAACTCGCATCTTTCCAACTACCCCATCCCACACAATTCATCGAAGGGAGCCGTTTCTCCATGAGAACTTCGGCAATGCTTGCGTTGGTGGGCCTGGTTCTGGCGCTTGCCGCCTGCGGTGCCAGCAATCCGTCGGGCGCCAACATCAACGGAACCTGGGCCGCGACTTTGTCTGACACCGGCGGGAGCCAGGCGTTCGCGTTTACCACCGCGCTGATCGCCACTGGCGCATCCGGCACTCTCACCGTCAACAGCTTTCAATTCTCGACAAACTCTCCGTGCTTCGTCTCCGGCGAAACCGAGTCCGGGACGTTCACCCTCAGCGGGAATTTCAGCGGCAAGGTCTCAGGCTCGTTCGGGATGAATGTGCGCTCCGGATCACCCGCCGGCAACACCCTTACGCTGATGGGAACGGTCAGCGGAAATACCATCTCGGGCACATGGACGCTCTCGGGAGGCTCCGGGTGTAGCGGCAACGGCAACTTCACCATGACCCGAATGTAGAGGGAAACGATTCCCTGCTGTGAGGCTGGGGAAGACCATTCACCACTGGGGCACGGCGGGCACAGGGAGAACCAGAACCAGGGCTTCTACAAAAAATCCAACCTGGGCCGTACTAAGACCAAGTTCTTGGCTTCCCCGTGCCCCTCTGTCCGCCCTGTGGTGACCCTCATTCCAGTCAGAAAGGCTTCTTCACCACGCTGCCCCCCTTCATCACGAAATCGATGTGCTCGAGCACGGTGATGTCGGCGAGGGGATCGCCCGCGACCGCCACGATGTCCGCGAATCTTCCCGGCTGCAGCGTGCCAGTCTGGTCGGACCATCCCAGTAATTCAGCAGCTGTCTTGGTGGCGGACTGGATCGCCTGGGTCGGCGTCATGCCCCATTTCACCATGTAAGCGAATTCCTTTGCGGGATTCTCGGTCCAGGCAAATCCGCCCGCGTCGGTGCCGAAGGCGACTTTCACTCCGGCCTTCAATGCGCGGCGGAACGTGTCTTCATGAATGCTTAGCATCTTTACCCAGACGGGCGCCCCGGCCGCGGCCCGGCCTTCGGCAACGTAAGCGCCCACGAAGATCGTCGGCACGTAGTAGATGCCACGCGCGGCCATGGTCTTCATATCCTCGTCCGCGATGTAGTTGCCGTGCTCGATGGAGTCCACCCCGGCCACCACCGAATTGTGCACGCCCTCTAAGGCCATGGCGTGCGACGCGACTTTGCGCCGCTCCCGGTGTGCCTCATCGACAATGGCCTTCAGTTCTTCGAGCGTGAACGTCGGAATGTCGTCGAGTACTCCATCTTCGCGAATCCTGTAGCTACGATCACTGTAAACCTTGATCCAGTCGGCCCCGTGCGAGATCTGCTCGCGCACCGCCTGTCGCGCCGAGTCGGCGCCATCGACCACCTGCACACCGTGTGGCACGGCTACATTCGGCGCATAACCGAGCAAGGGATACGCTCCGGTCACATCGAGCGCACGCGTCGCCACCTGCATGCGAGGGCCGGGTATCACACCATTGTTGATGGCCTTCTTGACGTCGACGTCTGCAAAGCCTGCGCCCTCGGTCTCGACATCGCGAATCGCGGTGAACCCATATTCCAGCGCTCGCCGCACATTCACCGTCGCCAGGATCGCGCGATACTCCGTCGACTGCTTCAGCAGTTGCTCGTCGTAGTCGGCAGCCGTGATGTCGCCCTGCAGCAGCACGTGTGTATGCGTGTCGATCAGCCCCGGGAGGCAGGTTTCCTTCGAGAGATCGATCACGGTCGCAGATGAGGAGCGCGTAGCCGTCAGTCCGTTTTGAACCTCCCAGATGCGATCGTTCTTCAGCACAATGGTCACGTTGGTGCGTGCTGCCTGATCGGTTCCGTCGATCAGCTTTCCGCATTGCACATAAACTGTTCGCTCCCCTGTCTGCCCGAAAGTGATGCCGCTGAGCCACGCGATCGAGAACAATGAAAGAATTCGCAACGAGCGCTTTCGATAATCTGGCATGCCGCTGCATCTCCTCTAGCTACTGGCTGCTGGCTACTAGCGACCGCTTTTCTGGATTTCCTGTGCTCACCCTGTGGAAATCTGGCGGGTGAGCATATCAGATTTTTGAACGCATGTTGTGCGCATGCGATTCACGCTGTAAGAATGCATTGCCTGGAACCCGATTTGAAGTTCCACTTGAACCCGTGCAATTCACAAAATCCGAAAACGCCTTTTGCCGGGGTGCACCAAATATTTGGAATTGACCCATCCCGAATCAGGCGCGTACATTCGCCACACCCTCGGCAGAAAAATCGTCAGGACGGGACGACTTTCCCCCAGCCCCCGGTCGTCGCCGAACCCTGTACAGCGGATCAGAGCTGGATCCGTCACACGAAGAATTCGAACATTTGAGAACACCAAACCTTCCTCCCCCGAAGGATGGCAACTCAGTGAAACAGTCCCATGGGCAATGGAATACTTATCGCACGCGCTTTCTGATCAAAGCCATACAACTGGAGGAACCGCTCTCCTTCGTGGATTGTCTCGGGCGAGAGCACTCGGGCGAAGCAGGCGACTACCTGGTGCAGTCTTCGGATGGAGCCTGGCGTATCACACCCAGAGAGATCTTCGAGGATGTTTACGTTCCCATCGAGAGGCCGGAGAGCTGGGACCCGGCTATGCCAACTTCACCCTCGCTGCCCAGTTCGCTGCTGGCGGCAGCTCCAAGGCTGAACTTACGTGTCACCAGTGCAGCGAGCATCTCGCCATCGGAAGACTCCGGGGTGAGGATGTCCGGGCAAGCTGTCGCACCCGCCGCAGCTTTGTGGCGGAGGATTTGAATCAGCTGGTGAGGCTGACGAGGGCTGTCCCTTGGAGCAAACCAAGCTAAGGTGTTTCGCTAAAGGGCTTTAGAGTAACCGGGCGAATTGACTTTTCGAGGGCTGTGGAAATGGCGGCACCTGTGCCGTTAATTGCTTGAGGTACAATATGTAGTATTACCCTCTTGACAGCCCCCATATACGGGCGTACTGTTGCACTCCCATAGCGTTGAAATTTGCCACTGGAAAGGTTCGGTGGCGGGTCTGATTCGGGGAATCCAGGCAGAGGTGACTTGGGCGCCCCTTAACCGAGTGCTCCACGGAGTGCTCATGTCCGGAAGGCCGCCTTCGGGCGGCTGACAAATGCGGTGTCCGTTCCCTCGTTTGGTCCTTGCAGGGCCTCCCCCGGAGGGAACGCACTTTGATAACTGATTTCGAAGCTCCCGGTTCCCGAGTTCCGAGACATTAGGAAAGACGCCACGGCCGTCAACTCGTCACTGACGGACCTCTGGCCAGTGAATTTGTGTAGAGGGGGTCAAGTCTTCGTGTCCCTGCGCGCCGTCAGCGACCGCCGACCCCGACCCATTGTGAACCCAGAAATGCTTTGAGTCCTTGCCCAACTGGCCGGGATTCCCAGGCATGCTTTTTTCAGGAGCCCATATGGAAGGCATTACCCGCCTGGTCGATCTTTCGATGGCGCGCTACGGCTACGAGTTTGGCGTGGACCATCGCCGTCTGCAGTGGTCCCCTTGGCTTCGCTGCGACAATGGCTTTGATTTTCGCCTGGTTCCCAGCGCAGCCGGCATTTTCACCTTTGCCGAAGAGATTGTGCCCGCGGGAGAGTTAGGAATGACGGGCGGCAAGCGGATGCTTGCGGTTTTGCGAATCGCCGAGGCCGAGGATCTTTGCCTGGCCCTGGCCCGGCAGATGGCCCCGAAGGACCCGCTCAGCTCACGGCTGTGGTCCGGCCGTTGCTTTGTACGCTTTGCCAAAGTGGCTGAGGCAAGCCATCGTCTGGAGGCCTGCAAGGCACTGAATCAATGGCTCGCCACTTCGGCGGGAACCGCATCCGGGTTGGGGGCCGAGTTTCTCGCCGAGCCCGATCCGATGCCACCACCACAACCCGAGCAGACAAAACAACTTACGGATACGAAAGCGCCTGCCCTGCCGGCCGGGTTTTAGCCCCGGAATCAGAGCGCCACCAAGATCGATCCAGGTTCCAAAGAATCTAATGCAGGAGAGAGAGCGAGATGCCCGAAGTCACTGACAAGAAGAAGAGCCCAGAATCGGTAGCCCCGGCCCCCGACGTGACCCCCACGAAGAAGAAGGCCCCGGGTCTGCAGTTCCGCCGTCTGCTTACCAAGCCTGGCATTTCTCCGTACGAGGAAATCGAGTGGGAACTGCGGGTGGCCCAGATTACTGACGCCCAGGGCAACGTGATTTTCGAGCAGAAAGACGTTGAAGTCCCGAAAGACTGGTCGATGACCGCGACTAACATCGTGGCCTCGAAGTACCTGCACGGCACCATCGGAACTCCAGAGCGGGAAACCGGAGTGCGCCAGTTAGTTCGGCGCGTCGCCGAGACCATTCGCGACTGGGGCAAGGCCGACGGCTATTTCCGCAGCGAAGAAGATGCGGCTGTGTTTCACGACGAACTCGCGCACATTCTGTTGCGCCAGTACGCGGCCTTCAATTCACCCGTCTGGTTCAACGTGGGCTGCGACCGCATCGAGCCCAACTCCGACGCACAGAACTGGCACTGGAACCATGCCTTGGGTCGCGTGGAATTCAGCGTGACCGGCTACAGGACGCCGCAGTGCTCGGCCTGCTTCATCAACTCGGTGAAAGATTCGCTCGACTCGATCCTCACGCTCGCCAAGACCGAGGGCATGTTGTTCAAGTGGGGCAGCGGCACGGGCACCAATCTCTCGCCGCTGCGTTCCTCGACCGAAGGCCTGAGCGGCGGTGGCACGGCCAGCGGCCCGCTGAGCTTCATGAAGGGTTTCGATGCCTTTGCCGGCGTCATCAAGTCGGGTGGCAAGACGCGCCGCGCGGCGAAGATGGTGATCCTGAACATCGACCATCCCGATATCGTCGACTTCATCGAGTGCAAGGCGAAAGAAGAAGCCAAGGCATGGTCGCTGGTGCAGGCCGGATACGACGGCTCCTCCCCCGATTCCGAGGCCTACAGCTCCATTTTCTTCCAGAATGCCAACAACAGCGTGCGCGTGACCGACGACTTCATGTATGCCGTCATCCGTGACACTGATTTTTCGACCAGAGCGATTCGGGATGGATCGGTCGTCAAGACTTACAAGGCCAAGGAACTGCTGCACAAAATCTCTGAGGCCACCTGGCACTGCGGCGATCCGGGGATGCAGTTCGATACCACGATCAACCGTTGGCACACGTCGAAGAACACGGCCCGCATCAATGCCTCGAATCCGTGCAGCGAGTACATGTTCCTTGATGACTCAGCCTGCAATCTTGCCAGCCTGAACCTGCTGAAGTTTGCGCCCAACGGCACCTTCGATGTCGAGGCCTATCGTCACGCCGTCGATGTGCTGATCACCGCGCAGGAAATCCTGGTCGACAACGCCGGCTACCCTACCGAGACGATCGGCAAGAACTCGCACGATTATCGGCCGCTCGGCCTGGGCTACGCCAACCTCGGCGCCCTGCTGATGGCCGCCGGCCTGCCCTACGACTCCGATGCTGGCCGCGACTACGCCGCCTGCGTGACCGCCATCATGTGCGGCGAAGCGTACCTGCAGTCGTCGCGGATCGCCGAACTGTGCGAGCCGCTGGCCCCCGCGACCGAACCGACAAAGAAAACACTCGCAGAAACGAATCTGGGAAGCGGCATTGGTCACGTGGGAACGGGCGCCTCGCCCGTCCAGACCGAGCGTCGCTCGGCGGTGATGCCGGGAGCCGCCTGCCCGGGTTGGTATCTGAACCGCGAGCCGTTCCTTGACGTGATCCGCATGCACCGCGCGTCGGTGAACAACATCAACCGGATGAACGTTCCGACGGTTCTCTACGAAGCCAGCAAGCAGTGCTGGGACGAGGCGCTCGTCCACGGCGAGAAGTACGGCTACCGCAACAGCCAGGTCACCGTGCTCGCGCCCACCGGCACCATCGGCTTCATGATGGATTGCGACACCACCGGCGTGGAGCCTGATCTCGCTTTAGTGAAATACAAGAAGCTGGTCGGCGGCGGCATGATCAAGATCGTCAACAACACGGTCCCGACCGCCCTGTTCAAGCTCGGCTATACCCACGAGCAGACCGACGCCATCGTCAGCTACATCGACGCGACCGGCACCATCGAAGGCGCGCCCCAGGTCAAGGACGACCACCTCGCGGTCTTCGACTGCTCGTTCAAGCCAGCGAAGGGCACGCGGTCGATCTCCTATATGGGCCATCTGCGCATGATGGCGTCCGCGCAGCCGTTCATCTCAGGTGCCATTTCCAAGACCGTTAACCTGCCCAACAGTGCCTCGATTGAAGACATCATGGAGGCATACCTGCAGGCCTGGAAGCTGGGCCTGAAGGCAGTCGCCATCTACCGCGACGGCTGCAAGCAGTCGCAACCGCTATCTGCAGCCGGCACGGCGACGGCGTTGTCGAAGAAGGAAGAAGGCGTACGGGCGATAGCCGCACAAGAAGAAGAAAACCTCAACGCTCCGCCGCGTGCAGTGCGCCACAAGCTGCAGGAAGAGCGCGCCTCGATTACCCACAAGTTCAACGTGGGCGGCCACGAGGGCTACATCACCGTAGGCCTCTATCCCGACGGTGAGCCGGGCGAGTTGTTCATCACCATGGCGAAGGAAGGCTCAACCGTCAGCGGCTTGATGGACAGCTTTGCACTGGCCATCTCGATCGCGCTGCAACACGGTGTGCCTCTGAAGCTTTACTGCGAGAAGTTCGCGCACACGCGCTTCGAGCCGCAGGGCTGGACCAACAATCCCGAGATCGGCTTCGCCAAGTCGATCATGGATTACATCTTCCGCTGGCTGCAGCTCCGCTTCCTGACCGGACAGCAACAGACGCTGTTCGAGAACCTGCGCCTGAAAGCGGGCGGCGCGCCGCCGATCACCTCGACTCCGCCGGAAGGCATCGATCTGCATGGCTCTGCCGAACCGCGCGACCCACGCGCTGGCTCGGTCCACGCTGCCGATGCGCTCTCGTCGATCGTCGAGATGGGCGACGCCCCCAGCTGCCACTACTGCGGCGCCATCATGACGCGCAACGGATCGTGCTACCGCTGCATGTCGTGCGGCTCGACCAGCGGTTGCAGCTGAGAAATGTTGGCAGCCTTGTGAAAAAAAAAGGCCTCCCCCGAAAGGGAGGCCTTGTACGCTTGCGCCGACTGTCGCGGTGGTTGTCAGGATCACGGCAGCGGCCAGTACCACCAGGCCCAGGGCGAGCATAAGACTTTTCTTCAGCGGAATCATGGAATCCTCCTTTTTCTGTTTCTGAACGAATCAGTAGTTTCCCGCCAGGACGTCTGACCGCCCGGCAGACTGAGGGAAGTTTCCTGGGAGCCGAAGAGGGGACAACGAGTGGGTGCTTTACCTTCATTAATTGGATATGAGCAAACGGTGAGGCTTTTCCCTCAGCTGAGGCAAGAATTTTTTCTCGCTGTCTATCTTCGCGCCAGTGGACGCTATTTGGTCGGTCTTCAGAGCCAGATTCGATCCCAAGAGCTTGAGCTGCCAAAAGTGCGGTGGCTTCCCTCACTCAGGAAACGAAAGAGCGTATGATTCCGGCGCCGTTCAAATCGACCCCTGGGAAAAAGGAGAAAATATGAGGAGATTGTTAGGTTTGCTGTTTGCGCTGACCATCCTGATCTCGGCAGCTTTGGCGCAGGAGCACTACACCGAGGGTCCCGTTTGGCGCGTTCAATTGATCCGCGTAAAGCCTACCAAAATGGACGCCTACCTCACCAGCCTTCGCCAGGCCACCAAACCTATCATCGAAGAACAGAAGAAGCAGGGAACCATCACCGACTATAAAATCTTCCTGAAGCAGACCAAGAACGGTCCCGAAGATTGGGACATCTGTGTGGCCATCCAGTACAAGAACTGGGCCGCACTCGACGGGTTGGCTGCCAAGGGAGAAGCTCTCCGCGACAAGATTCTCGGCGGGAAGGCACAAGGCCAGGAGTTGACCGACAAGCGCGCCGAGATCCGCGAGATCATCAGCTCGGAACTGATCCAGGAGATCTTTCTGAAGTAGGCTTGCCGCAAGAAACCGTCGCAATCACCAAATGCCAAGGGCGCCATCTCGGCGCCCTTCTCCCTACTTTCGAATTCGGCGCCTACTGGGGTGTGGTTTTGTTTTCTACCTTCTGCGCACCTTCCTTGGTTTCCTGAGAGGCCTGGTGGGTGCCTTTCTTCACCTTGTGTCCGGCCTTCTTGGCGGTTTTCTTGGTTGCGTGGCCCGCGTCTTTTGCCGCCTGCTTGGTCTGCTGGCCCGCGTCTTTCATGTCTTGCTTGGCGCTGTCTTGTGCGAACGAGACGACCCCCAGCAACAACGACAAGATCATTGCGAACAATGTGATCGCACGTTTCACGGTGTTCTCCTGAAATTGAAATTGAGTGATGAATTCAGTTTACGATCAAAGCAGAAATGAGAGCATCGGGTCATGCCCGTACCCTGAAACGAACAAACGCAATCTGCAATTGGGTGCTGAGAAGTTGGACCTGAGAACTGGGAACTAAGGTGAAAAGTGGAGGATCTTCAAACGCTCATCGTTTTCAGATCAGGGCTCACGACGAGCTTGGCCTCAGTAGCCTTCTGTACGTCCACTGGCGATAATCCTGGCGCGATCTCAGCCAGCAGCAAGCCTTGCGGCGTGATTTCGATGTACGCCATCTCGGTCACGATCGTGTTCACCACTCCAACTCCGGTGAGCGGCAGAGTGCAACGATGAAGAATCTTTGGCTGACCCTCGCGTGTGGTGTGTTCCATGGCCACGACCACGCGGCGCGCGCCGGCGACCAGGTCCATAGCGCCGCCCATGCCCTTCACCATCTTGCCGGGGATCATCCAGTTGGCAAGGTTGCCCTGCTCATCGACTTCCATCGCGCCGAGGACGCTCAGGTCGATGTGCCCGCCGCGAATCATGCCGAATGAATCCGCACTGGAAAAATACGCCGTGCCGGCGATCTCGCTGACGGTCTCTTTCCCCGCGTTGATCAGGTCCGAGTCCTCCTGGCCCTCGATCGGGAACGGACCGATGCCGAGCATGCCGTTTTCGCTCTGCAAGACGACCTGCATGCCGGACGGAACGCAGTTCGCCACCAGCGTAGGCATGCCGATGCCGAGGTTCACGTAGAACCCGTCGCGCAGTTCGCGGGCAATCCGTCGCACGATGCGGTCGCGTTTCTCGGTGTCCTTGGGAGCCTTGGCGGAGGCGGCAGCCGTTGGGGAGGAAGTCGTCGGTCGTCGATCGTTGGTCGTTGGCATGTTGGCTTCAGTTCTCAGTTGCCAGTTCTCAGGCCGCTAGCGACTCACGACTGAAGACTGGCGATTAAGATGCCTTCCTCACGGTTCGCCGCTCGATGCGCTTTTCAAAAACCTCACCCTGGAAGATGCGGTTCACGAAAACACTCGGTGTATGGACCTTGTCCGGATCGAGTTCGCCCACGTCCACCAGGTGCTCGACTTCGACAATCGTGACTTTCGCCGCCGTCGCCATCATCGGATTGAAGTTCCGCGCTGTCTTGCGATAGATGAGATTTCCCCAGCGATCGCCCTTCCACGCCTTCACAAACGCGAAGTCGGCTTTCAACGCGCGCTCCATCACATAGGTGCGTCCGTCGAACTCGCGGGTCTCCTTTCCCTCGGCCACGAGCGTTCCTACCCCGGTGGGCGTGAAGAACGCAGGGATACCTGCGCCGCCGGCGCGAATCCGTTCTGAGAACGTCCCTTGCGGCACCAGATCGAGCTGGATGTTGCCCTTGAGCACCATCTCTTCCAGGAGCTTGTTTTCTCCGACGTAGGTCCCGATGTGGCGGCGGATTTGCCCGTTGGCCAGCAGCAATCCCATGCCAAAGCCGTCAACGCCGGCATTGTTGCTGATCGTCGTGAGGTTCTTGGCACCTTTGCGGGCCAGCGCCCGGATCAAGTTCTCGGGCATCCCGCACAGTCCGAATCCGCCTACCATGATGGTAGCGCCGTCGAAAACGTCCTGGATGGCTTCTTCCGCGCTCGCAACGACTTTGTTCATACGCACTGTGATTGTAGTGGAAAAGCGCACAACGGCGCAGCAGCGGGCAGCTAGCACTTCGCATTTGGCCAGGCAGCAAAGCGCTGTCGGGGCTGACCGAAAGAGTGCCCAAGTTTGGCGGGGATCCGGAATGAACAGGACACGCAGCTCCTATCGTGTTTGTCAGAGCGTCGCCGACAACTCTGAATTGGCTGAGTGCCAGATGCCGAATGCTACTTGTTCTTGCCTGTGACTCTGTGTCTCCGTGGCGAAATCGCCTTCGGCGGCTTCTCTTTTTTCAACTCGTGCGCCCGCTCGAACTCCGCCGCCAGTTCGCGCGAGTCGAGATTCTCGCGAATGTGTGCCAGCCGCTGCTCAAGCTTATGCAGCGCATGGGCGATGTTGCCCTTGTTCGTGATTGCGATATCGCGCCACATCGAGTACGGGCTGGAGGAAATGCGCGTCATCTCGCGCAGCGCCCGACCCCCGGCTTCAAGCAGGGGCGCGCTGCCGAACTCATCCACCAGAGAGGCCGCGAGCGCGGTGGAAATCATCTGAGGCAGGTGGCTGATCCACGCGCAGAGTTGATCGTGTTCCTGCGCGGGCAAGCTCGCGATCCGCGCCCCCAGCTTCTCGACCCACTCCAGAAATTCACCGCATTGTCCGCTGTACACATCCTGACCGGGCAGGGGAGTGACGAACCAGGCGGCGCCTTGAAACAAATCCGCGTCGGCGGCCTCAACTCCGGCATGCTCTTTTCCCGCCATCGGATGCCCAGCGAGAAACTGCTGCCGCGCTACCTTGCCCAGAGACTTTTGCGCGCGCTCCACAACTTCGCCCTTGGTGCTGCCTACATCGGTCAGCAAGGTCTTGGCGGGAAGCACGGGCCCGAGCCGTTCGATCAGATCGATGATGGCGATGACCGGCGCCGCCAGCACCACCGCCGAACTTCCCCGAATCGCTTCCGCGGGATCGGTTACCCCATGGTCGATCGCGCCGATTTCCTGTGCTCGCTCCAGCACCCCAGGCCGATCGCAGCCGACAATTCGACCCACTAGCTTGCGTTTCTTGAGCGCCAGCCCTAGCGAGCCGCCGATGAGGCCATTTCCGATGATCGTGATCTGGCGAGAGGTCACGGGGATTGAGTAATTAGGAAATTGAGAACTTGGTAATTGAAAAACCAATCTGCGAGCTACAGCCACCAGCCGCTAGCAATCAGCTTCAGATCCCGTGACCTGTGACCTACCGAACCGTTCTCCCCACCGCCGGCGCGATCACGCGCAGCTCGTTCATCAGCGTGACGAACTGCTCCGGGAACAGCGACTGCGCGCCATCGGAAAACGCCTTGTCGGGGTTGCAGTGCACCTCAATGAGTAACGCATCGGTCCCGGCGGCCAGCGAAGCCCGAGCCATCGGCGGGACCTTGTCACGCCGGCCGGTTCCGTGCGAAGGGTCCGCCGTCATCGGCAAGTGCGAGAGCTTATGAACAATGGGGATCGCTGAGATGTCCATGGTATTGCGCGTATAGGTCTCGAACGTGCGAATTCCCCGCTCGCACAGGATCACATCGTAATTCCCGCCCGCCATGATGTATTCCGCCGAGAGTAGCAACTCCTCGATCGTCGCCGCGATGCCCCGCTTCAGCAGCACCGGCTTGCGCACTTTGCCCAGTTCGCGCAGCAGGTTGAAGTTCTGCATGTTCCGCGCGCCCACCTGGAGAATGTCGACGTGAGGGACGAGGAGGGGGATCTGCGAAATCTCCATGACCTCGCTGATCACCAGGAGGCCATGCTGGTCGGCCGCCTCACGCAGGAGCTTCAGGCCATCTTCGCCCATGCCCTGAAACGAATATGGCGACGATCGCGGCTTGAAAGCCCCGCCGCGCAGCACTCGCGCTCCTGCATCTGACACCTGTTGGGCAATGAGAAAAATCTGGTCACGCGACTCGACCGAGCACGGCCCGGCCATGACGATGACTTCCTTGCCGCCGACTTCAATCCCGTTTCTAAGCTTGACGATAGTTCCTTCCGGGCGGAAGGACCGCCCGGCCAGCTTGTATGGCGAGGAGATGCGGTGCACCTCCTGCACCCCGGGAAGCACTTCGAACAGCGCAATATCGACTTCTCCGCGGGGCGCACCCACGGCTCCCAACACAGTCTGGCGCGCGCCGGTAGAGCGGTGAACTTCGAAGCCCAGCGTCACCAGGTGATCGATCACCCCCTGGATCTGGTCCTCGGTGGCGGAATCTTGCATGGCAACAATCATAGAAAGGCAGCTCTGAGCTTTTGGCCTTTAGCCGTTAGCTCCTGATCTTGGTCATTCTGTGTTTTCGCATCTCGCAACAAGTATCGGTGCACAGCCGGAAAATTTGGCGTGGGGCAGCCAACTCGAGTGGCCAAAGGTTAACCGCCAAGTGCCAATTGCCGGTCCCGGCTTCACTTCTTCTTCCCGGCGGTGTCCTCCACGATCTCGTCCTTCTGTACGTTCCGCATTACGTCCATGATGCGCTCGTAAATCTGAATCAGGTGACGATGCTGCAAAGGGCCGCGGTTCTGCTCCTGTACCTGTGCGAGCACGATGCTCTCCCGGTCCGGCTCGTAAATCGGCATCTCTTTCAACCGCTTCAAACGCCCGATTTCCTGGGCCGCCTGCGCGCGCTCGTTGAGCATCTTGACCAACTTGACATCGATCTCGTCGATTTTCTTACGCCAGTCGGAAATGTCCATAGGATCGGCTGGTAGCTAATCGCTTGTGGCTCGTAGCCTTCGATGGCAGCGCCCGCGTCTCCCCGGCTGTCCCGAGAGCGTCTCGCTCTCGATTCTTTTGCTGTAAGCCAGCGGCTATTAGCTACGAGCCACCCCCAAGCAGCTTGCCCACAAATTCTGCCACACTCTGCGCTTCTTTCCCCGGATTGCGTTCGATCGTCTCTACAATCGCGCTGCCCACCACGGCCGCGTCGGCGTAGCCTCCCACGGCCGCGAACTGTTCCGGCGTGGAGATCCCGAATCCCACCGCGATCGGGAGCTTGGTGAATTTGCGCAGGCGGCGCACCAGGTCTTGCGCATCTTCCGGATGCTGTTTGCGCGCACCTGTGACTCCCGTGCGCGAAACCGCATACACGAAGCCGCTGGAGGCCTGCGCAATCCGCGTCAAGCGGACGTCGGTGCTCGTCGGAGCGGCCAGAAACACAGGCGCCAGGTCGTTCTTCTTCATCTCCGCCAAGTAGGGGCCCGCTTCCTCGACCGGAAGGTCCGTGACCAGGACGCCGTCGACTCCGGCCAGGCGCGCAATCTTGCAGAACTTTTCCAGTCCCATTTGCAGCAGCGGATTCAGGTACGAAAAAATGATCAGGCCCACGGACTGTGATTGTTCCCGGATCTCCGCCGCAAGCTTCAGCACCTGGTCGAGCGAAATGCCGTGTTTCAGCGCGCGCTCGCTGGCCCGCTGGATCACCGGTCCATCTGCCAGCGGATCGCTGAAGGGCACCCCGAGTTCGATGACGTTCGCCCCGGCGCGGATCGCCGCCGTCACGATGTCTCGCGTGGTCTTTAGGTCCGGGTCGCCACTGGTCACGTAGGCCACCAGCGCGGGCTTGTTGTCGAAGTGGAAGGGCATCGGAGATCTTGGGTAATGGGAAAATTTTGTAATTGAGAAATTTGAAAATCTGCGTTCTACCGGGCAATCTCAGGAATCCAACTTGAGGTTCTCGCGCAGGATCCCGATGTCCTTGTCTCCCCGTCCGGAAACGTTCACGATCACGATTTCCGACTTCTTCATCTTCGGTGCGCGCTTGATGACCTCTGCGA
>Ga0306922_10000416_pt1 | contig 35199 bp, 28 predicted proteins | sample sta12Cox44000082_FD_203758 | JGI IMG/M metagenome (GOLD analysis project Ga0306922, IMG submission 203758) | Lab enrichment of tropical soil microbial communities from Luquillo Experimental Forest, Puerto Rico - statoxic.12C.oxic.44.000.082 (v2)... | ecosystem: Environmental > Terrestrial >... | reverse complement strand
CCGATCTCCTGCAGCATTTCCATGGCGGACGCGGGATCCTGCTTGGCGCGGTCGATCGCGTGCCGGCCGCAACCGTGCTGATCCTTGGTGGCGGCACCGTCGGGACCAGTGCCGCGGAGGTCGCGCTCGGCATGGGCGCTGCGGTTACCGTTGTCGCGCAAAATGCCGCCGCCGCCGCAGAGCTGACCGCGCGATTCGACGGACGCGTTCATGCTTTGGCGGCCGATCCGCCCACCATTGAGAAACTCTGCCTGTCCGCCGATGTCGTGATCGGCGCGGTGCTCGTGCCGGGCGCGTCGGCACCAAAGCTGATTTCGGCCAGAACCATCGCGGCCATGAAGCGCGGCGCCATCCTTGTCGATGTCGCAATCGATCAGGGCGGCTGCGCGGAGACCTCCCGGCCAACCACGCACAGTAATCCGACCTATGTTGTCGATGGCGTGGTGCATTATTGCGTCGCCAACATGCCGGGCGCAGTGCCGCGAACATCGACCTTCGCGCTCGACGACGCCACGCGCCCCTTTGTGCGCGCCCTTGCCGACAAGGGAATTTTGCGGGCCTTGCGCGAAGATGCCCACTTACGCAACGGGCTCAACGTGCACGACGGCAAGTTGACCTGCTCTGCCGTCGCGCAAGCGCTCGGCTTGCCCTTCACGCCTGCGAGCGAGTTGCTTTAGCGCGCGATCCCTGCGACAAACACGGCGCGTTGCGCCATACGACAGGCTTGATCAAGGTCAACCCGAAGCCTGTTTTGGGGAGTATTTTGAAAAAATGAATGGAATGCGGGCATTTTCATTTTCAGTCGCAGCACTTCTTGTCGTGGTGTTGGTATCGCCGGCGCTGGCGCAATCGTCGGCGGACGCGGTTCAATCCGACGAGGCGCTTTCCAACCTCATGATTGCGATGCAGTCCCGTCACATCAAATTGTGGTTTTCGGGCAAGTTCGCCAACTGGAAGCTTGCGACCTACGAGCTCAACCAGATGGAAAGGGGACTTGCCGAGGTCGCCAAGCGCGCTCCCCCAGCCCAGCCTGCGACCGCCAAAGGCGTGTCGCTGTTGCGCGCAGCGATCGAAGCCAAGGACACGCAGGCCTTTGTCAAGGCCTATGCCGAACTGAACAATGAGTGCAACGCCTGTCATCGGGCGCACGGTCGCGACTATATCAGCGTGCTGATCCCCACTTACTCACCGTTTGCCGACCAGAACTTTACCGATCAGGTGGCCGAAGGGCGAGGCCTGGTGAACCGGATCTGCGCCAACTGTCACGTCGTCTCGGAGAATGCGTCTCCACGGCTGGCGCCGGTCTACAAGGCACCGAGTTTCGCCGATCTCATCGCCAGGCCTTCGTTCGCCGGAGACAATTTGCGTCAGCTGTTGGGATCCGAGCACCGCCACGTCGGGCCGGAGCAGGCCATGCCGAACCCGCGTTTGAATGACTATCAGATCGAGGCGATCGTCGCGTATTTCGAGACGCTCAAGGCTGAACACAAGCAATAATGCGGGTTGCACGACGGCTGGGCCGTCAATGCGACATCAGGGTCGGCACCGTCATGGTTTGCAGCATCTCGCGCGTCACGCCGCCGAGTATCCCTTCCTGCAACCGTGAATGCCCGTAGGCTCCCATCACCAGCATATCCAATCCCTCATCGGCGGCCAGCGACAGGATGGAAGGCTGGATCTCGGCGCGCGCAGCAGGCAAGTCGATGATCCTGATCGAGAGCCCGACATGTGCCAGATGTTCGGCCAGTTTCTCCGTCGATGCATCCAGGGGAACGCTCTCGGCGCCATTGATCGAAATCGCGACCAATGCATCCGCCCGAGTCAGAAACGGTCGGGCATCTCTCAGGGCGCGGGCGGCAAGCCGGCTGCCGTCCCAGCAGATGCCGATGCGTCTGGCCTTCAAGGCGCCGCGGAAAATATGCGGCACGAACAGTACGGGACCGCCCGCCTGAAACAGAACCTCCCGCGGGATCGTGTTGTCGAAGGTGTCCTGTTCGGCGTCGGGCTGCAAAACGATCGCAAGATCATAGAGCCTGGAGGTCGCGCCGATCGATGCCGCCGCATCGGCGGGCACCGCTTCGATCGAACGGCATTGATAGGAGATTCCTGCGTTGCGAGCCTCCGCTTCGAAAATGGCAAGGGCCGCGGCGGCGCGCTGTGTGGCTTTTTCCTGCTCCACATCGAACACCGCTACAACCGCGGCGGCGCCGCTGCCGTCGACGACGTAGGCGCTGCTGGTCGAAATGTACCCGGTCGCGAGCGCATCGAGATGAGCGCCGAAGGCCTGAGCCAAAGACACTGAAGCATCGACAACGGGCCGCGGCGGGCGCTCGGTCGGTACGTGGACCAGAATGTCCTTGATCATCGTGGCTTCCTCCAAGGTACGATTCATTGTCAACCGCTCGCGGGGAAGCAGCCTTGACCTGAATCAATCGACGGGTCGCTTGACCACGAAGCGGCTGCGGCCGGCGCGCCGTGGCGAAAATAACGTGACGCCGGCCGGACCGCGACCTGCCCTGGTGCGCCGAGCGGTGCTACGGTGGTGCATGGCCGCGGACGTGCTATGGTGACTCCGCCAGCCTCAAGACAAGAAGAATAAACAAGACCGGCAGGATAAGCAGGGTAAGAAGCAATCGGCACCAGGCAGGGAGGACGACTCATGGATCACGATCAAGATCTCGATCGACGCGAGTTTACCGTTGGTTTCCTGACGGCAAGCTTTGCCGCGCTTGCGCTGCGGCCGACCGTCGCCGACGCTGCGACGGAGAGCCCCAGCCCCGCGGTGCTCGACCAGCCGTGGGCTGTCTGGGACAAGAATGCCAAGCCGGTGCGTGGTGGGATCTTCCGCCTTACCCGCGAGCAGTACATCGGCAAGATGAATCCCAATCACTGGCCGGTATTGGACTGGGTTTCCATGGGTTACTTCCATGAGCGCCTGATATTGAATGATGGCAGCTACAACTCGACCGTGCTTTGGCTCGCCGAGAAGCTGAGCTGGGAGAATCCGCAGGAAGTCCTCATGACGCTACGCGAGGGCGTCACCTTCCACGATGGCTCGCCGTTCAACGCCAAAAGCGTGAAATATCAGATCGACTGGATTCGCGATCCGGCAAGCAAGACGTGGGACGCGAGTTGGCTGGCGCAGCTCGACACCGTCGAGGTGGTCGACGACCGCACGCTGCGCTGGAAGTTCAAAGCGCCATGGGCCGGCTTCAATGGCGTCATGGCCAACGTTCCCGGCTACGTGATGTCCGCCAAGGCGCTGCAGGACGACGTCGACAAATACGACAACCAGCCACAGGGGACCGGCCCCTATGTGCTCGAGGAGGCCAGTCCCGGCAATTATCTCAAGCTCAAACGCAATCCAAACTGGTGGTTCGCCAAGGCGAGCGGCAATCCCGACATGCCATATTTTGACGGCATTCTCGTCACCATCATTCCGGACCCGGCCGTGCGGCTTGCCAACCTGCGCGCCGGCCAACTCGACGCGTTGGTGCTCGACAAGTCGCAATACGCCGTCGCCAAGATCGATCCGGAGCTCAACGTCCACCGCTTCCCTGGCAACCACCTTGCAGCACTTAGCTTCAACAACACCAAGAGCGTGTTTCAGGACATCCGGCTCAGGAAGGCTGTCAGCCATGCGATCGACCGGCAGGCGCTGATCGCCGGCACGCAGTTTGGCCTCGCGCGCCTCGCCAGCTGCATGTATCCGGACGACCACTGGTGTCACAATCCAAACCTGAAGCCGGTCGCATACGATCCCGACCTGTCGAAGAAGCTGCTCTCGGAGGCAGGTTACGGCGGCGGGCTGACCGTCAAGGGCTACTTCAGCAACACGACGATGGGCCAGACCATCGCCGAGGCCGTCAAAGGCATGCTGGCCCAGGTCGGCATCGACTGGCAGGTCGAGCTGTTGGCGCCGGCGGCGGCCACCTCGCGCATGCAGAAGATGGACTATGATCTCGCGCAGGGCGGCTGGATCTTCATCTATGATCCCGACCTGATGCCGACCGGGCTCTATCATCCCGATGGCGGCTTCAACTTCGGGCGCAGCAAGAACGAAGCCGCGATTGCGTTGATCGAGGCCGGGCGCAAGGAAATCGATCGCGAGAAGCGCCGCGCCATCTACTGGCAGCTCGAGGAAGTGCTGTACAATTCCTACGAAGACGCCTGGCTCTGGTGGGAGGAAACCGCAACCGCCTTTCGCAAGCAGGTACAGGGTTGGAACCAGGAAGGCTTTCTGAAATATCAGGACGCCTGGTTCTCGTCGCATCCGCTTTGGTTCAAGGACGGCAAGGCATGAGCCGGCCGGATCGCGGCTAGCCAGGTGAGCCCACCGGGATGGGCAAGTATATCGGCATCCGTTTAGGGCACGCGCTGGTGATCCTGGCGATCGTGGTCGTGCTGGTTTTCATCATCGCCCGGATCATCCCGGGCGATGCGGTCATGGCGGCCATGGCCGGCAGCGTCGATCTGCACGATCCTTCGGTGGTGGAGCGTGTCCGCCACCAATACGGTCTCGATCAGCCGATCCCGGTGCAGTTCGTGGTCTGGCTCGGCGAATTCCTGCGCGGCGACTGGGGCACCTCGATCGGCACCGGGCAAAAAGTGCTCGATATGTTCGTACAGCGACTGCCGATCACGCTGGAACTGTTCATCGGTGCAACGCTATGGTCGATAGCGATCGGCATTCCGACCGGCATCCTCGGCGCGTTGAAACGCAATTCGGCGGCCGACGTCGCCGTGACGGCAGGCGCGATCATCGGCGTATCGATCCCGCCGTTCTGGGAAGCGATCATGCTGATCTACCTCTTTGCCGTGCTGTTGCCGATCTTCCCGCCGTCGGGTTATGTGCCCTTCTCCGAACATCCGCTGCTCAATCTGCGCGCCATAGTGTTGCCGACCTTCGTGCTCGGTACCCATTCCGGCGGGCTATTGGCCCGCTTTGTCCGTTCCAGCCTGCTCGAGGTGCTCGGCCAGGACTACGTCAGGACCGCGCGTGCCAAGGGCTTCTCGGAGGCAGCCGTAGTGGCGCGGCACGCGCTCAAGCCGGGCATGATTCCGGTTGTCACCGTGCTCGGCCTGTCCTGGGGCGGCCTCCTGGCGGGAGCGTTCATCATCGAGGTGATCTTCGCCATTCCGGGGCTGGGACGTATGAGCGTTGAGGCCATCTTCCAGAAGGATTATCCGGTGATGCAGGCGATGCTGATCGTGATTTCGCTCAATGTGCTGCTGGTCAACCTGCTGGTCGATATCCTCTATGGCTATCTCGATCCGCGCGTACGGGTGCGGGGATGACGGACGCCGTACACCCCACAGCCGTTGTCGCGGTCTCAGTGGCTTCGCGCAATCCGGCGCTGGCGCTGCTGCGCGCCGTCGCCCGCCATCGTCTTGCCTCTGTCGGCCTCGTCATCATCGCTGCTCTGATCTTCATTGCGATCTTCGCCCCGCTGCTGGCGCCCTACAGCCCGAACCAACAGGATCTCTATCGCGTCCTGGCGCCGCCTGGTCGCATCCACCTGCTCGGTACCGATAATCTTGGCCGCGACCTGCTGTCACGGCTGATTTACGGTACCCGCGTTTCGCTGTTTGTCGGCATCGTCAGTTCGCTGGTCTCGGCCGTGATCGGCGTCATCATCGGGCTGATCGCCGGCTTCAGGGGCGGCATGGTCGACGCCATCATCATGCGCATAACCGACGCGTTCCTGTGCTTTCCGCCGCTGATCTTCATTCTGGCGATGTCGGCCGTGCTCGGTCCCGGCCTGCAAAACGTCATGCTGTCATTTGCGCTGTTTGGCTGGACGATCTTTGCACGGCTTGCGCGCGGCCAGGTGCTTCTGGTCCGCGAGTTGCCGTTCATCGAAGCGGCGCGCTCGGTTGGCGTGCCCGCGACGCGCATCATGTTTCGTCACATCCTGCCGAATATCATGGCGCCGGTGCTGGTCGCGATCACGATCACCATCGGGGTCGCGATTCTGGTCGAAAGCGGTGTATCGTTCCTCGGCCTCGGCGTGCAGCCGCCGACCGCGAGCTGGGGCAAGGAACTGCGGGTTGGTTTCACCTACCTGGAGGCAGCGCCGCTGTTCTCGATCGCGCCGGGCGTGATGATCACGCTTGCGGTCATCGCCTTCAATTTCGTCGGCGACGGCTTGCGTGACGCGCTCGATCCGCGTCTGCGCGGCGCCAATCGGGTGCCGCGTTGAGCGGGCCCGTGGCAAAGACTGCGCACGAGGCTCTGCTTTGCGTGCGCAATCTCACCGTTGAATTTGCAACCGAGGCAGGCATCGTCACCGCGGTCGACCGTGTTTCGTTCGACCTTTATGCCGGCGAAATCCTTGCGCTGGTCGGCGAGAGCGGTTGCGGCAAGAGCGCGACCGCGTTGGCGCTGCTGCGCCTGATCGCCGATCCGCCGGGCCGGATCGCCGGCGGCGAAATCCGCTTTCGCAACCAGGAACTGCTGTCGGCCGACGACGCGACGGTGCGCGACATCCGCGGCAACCGTATCGCCATGATCTTCCAGGAACCGATGACGAGCCTCAACCCGGTCTACACGATCGGCCGCCAGCTCGGTGAACCGCTGGAGCTGCACAAAAATCTGCGCGGCGACAGCTTGCTTGCAAAATGCCTGGCGCTGCTTGAATCCGTGAATATTCCTGAACCGCGCCAGCGGCTGCAGAGTTATCCGCACCAGTTTTCCGGCGGCATGCGACAGCGCATGATGATCGCGATGGGGATGAGCTGTGACCCCGACATCGTCATTGCCGATGAGCCGACCACCGCGCTCGACGTGACGATCCAGGCGCAACTGCTTGAACTGCTGCAGGCGCAAGTCGCAAACCGTCGCGCCGCGCTGCTTCTGATCACGCACAATCTCGGCGTGGTGGCGCGCTATGCCGACCGCGTCAACGTGATGTACGCCGGGCGCGTCGTCGAGAGCACGACAGCCGACGAGATTTACCGCGCGCCACGTCATCCGTACACGATCGGATTGCTGCGCTCGGTGCCGCGGCTTGATCAGCCGATCTCCGAGAAGCTGTTGCCGATCGAGGGCCAGCCGCCAAACCCACTTGATCTACCCTCCGGCTGCGCATTCCATCCGCGATGTCCATTCGCGATCGACAAATGCCGCGCTGAGGCGCCGGTGCTGACGCGGGATGCCAACGGTCACGCGGTTGCCTGCTGGGTCGACGTCCGTGCGTGAACCGGCGACCGATAACCTCGTCACGCTGCGGGCACTCAAGGTGCATTTTCCCGTGTTGAGCGGCTTGCTGCGACGCAGGCCCGTCGGCGCCGTGCACGCCGTTGACGGCGTCGATCTCGAAATCAGGCGCGGTGAAACGCTAGGACTGGTTGGCGAAAGCGGCTGCGGCAAGTCGACATTGGGTCGGGCCGTCCTGCAGCTGATACGGCCGACCTCCGGCGAGGTCTGGTTCGGCGGCACCGATCTCACCAAACTAAGCGACGAAGAGATTCGACCGCTGCGGCGCCGCATGCAAATGGTGTTTCAGGATCCATTTTCCTCGCTTAACCCCAGGATGACCGTCGGCGAGACCGTGGCCGAGCCGATGCTGGTGCATGGCCTGGCGGCGAATGCGGACGAGAGCCGCGCGAAAGCGGCCGAGCTTTTTGGGATCGTCGGCCTCGATCCCGGGATGCTCGATCGCTACCCGCACGAATTCTCGGGCGGCCAGCGCCAGCGTATCGGGATCGCCCGCTCGCTCGCGGCTCAGCCGGACTTCATCGTTTGCGATGAGCCGGTGTCGGCGCTCGACGTTTCGATCCAGGCCCAGATCGTCAACCTGTTCGAGGCATTGCGTGACCGGCTTGGGCTGACTTACATCTTCATCGCCCATGATCTCGCGGTGGTGCGGCACCTGAGCGATCGGATCGCCGTCATGTACCTCGGCAAGATCGTCGAAATCGCCCCGAAGCAAAGCCTGTATTCATCGCCGCTGCATCCTTACACGGAGGCGCTGTTGCAAGCGGTGCCGGTGCCGGACCGGGCGATCGAGAAGAGGCGCAAGCGAACGGTGCTGCAGGGCGAGGTGCCGTCGCCGCTCAATCCTCCCAAAGGCTGCCGCCTGCATCCGCGCTGCGCCAAGGCGATGAGCCAATGCCGCACCGTCGAGCCAGTTTTGAAGCAGCAGGCCGAAGGTCATTGGGTCGCCTGCCATCTCTACGAATAAGACGCAGACGACCGCAACGTTTAGCGGACTCCCTTAGGCCGCGACCTTCGGCAAATCGGCCATGGCCTTGGCCAATTCCCTTTCATCGTAGGTCACGTCCTGCAGCTTGCCCGAGAAGTAGTCGATATAGGCGGCCATGTCGAAATGGCCGTGGCCGGAGAGGTTGAACAGTATGGTCTCGGCCTTGCCCTCGCGTTTGCAGCGCAGCGCCTCCTCCACCACGGCCTTGATGGCGTGCGTGGTTTCGGGAGCCGGCACGATGCCCTCGCAGCGCGCAAATTCCACGGCGGCGTCGAAACACCCGCGCTGCTGATAGGCGACCGCCTCGATCTCGCCCAGCTCCTTCAGGTGCGACACCAGCGCCGACATGCCGTGGTAGCGCAGGCCGCCGGCATGGAAACCGGGCGGCGTGAAGCTGGAGCCGAGCGTGTGCATCTTGACGAGCGGTGTCAGATGGCCGGTGTCGCCGAAATCATAGGCGTATTTGCCGCGTGTCAGCGACGGACAGGCGGCAGGCTCCACCGCGATGATGCGCGCTTTCTTGGCCTTGCCCTGCAGCCCCTTGCCGATGAAGGGAAAGGCGATGCCCGCGAAATTCGAGCCGCCGCCCGCGCAACCGATCACGATGTCCGGCCAGGCGTCGGCTGCGGCGAGCTGCTCCATCGCCTCCTGCCCGATGACGGTCTGATGCAGCAAGACGTGATTGAGAACAGACCCGAGCGAGTATTTCGTGTTGGGATCCTTGGCCGCGATCTCGACTGCCTCCGAAATGGCAATGCCGAGTGACCCCGGATGATCCGGCCGCTCGCCGAGGACCTTCCGCCCATAGTCCGTGGTGTTGGACGGCGATGGGAGGCAGTTTGCGCCGTAAGTTTCCATCAGCGCGCGGCGATAGGGTTTTTGATCGTAGGAAACGCGCACCATGTAAACGATGACTTCGAGGCCGAACAAGGCGCCTGCGAGCGAGAGCGAAGAGCCCCACTGGCCGGCGCCGGTCTCGGTCGACAATCGTTTGACGCCCTCCTGCTTGTTATAGAAGGCTTGGGGAATGGCGGTATTTGGCTTGTGGGAGCCTGCCGGACTTACACCCTCGTATTTGTAGAAGATCTTCGCCGGCGTTCCGAGTTTCTGCTCCAGCGCCCGCGCGCGATAGAGCGGTGTCGGCCGCCACATCCGATAGATATCCCGAACGGGTTTGGGGATTTCGACCTCCCGCTCGGTCGTTACCTCCTGCATGATCAATGCCATTGGAAACAACGGCGAGAGATCGTCGGGTCCAACCGGCTGTTTGGTTCCGGGATGCAGGACGGGCGGGGGCGGTTTGGGCAGATCGGCCTGAATATTGTACCAGGCCTTGGGAATATGTGTTTCGTCGAGTTGGTATTTGATGGTTTCGCTCATATGAACCCTCCCGCTAATGACTTTTCGGCTTCTCTACTGCCCAGAACCAGTTTGAGTGTGCCCCACACGACTGGCGCGGCTTCAATGGCGGCTCGTCGGTTTCCTCCAGCGTGTCCTGGTTTTTTCGTTGTTGATGCGCACGAGTGCTCTTGAACTCGCGGATGATCCGGAAAAAACCCGCCCCGTACCTCAGATAGCGGGGAGGGGACCGGTTTCCCTCAGGCTAAAAGGCAAAGTATTGCGCGAAGATCATGCGCAAACTGCCAGCCGAAGTGCAACGACAATTCGGCCGAGCGATCGCGCTATCGTGTCAGAATCGGACCGCTCGCGATCACTACTGGGGCGTGACCTGGTTAAAGCTCGCGAAGCCCCCGCCCGAACTTCCAGGAAGACCGGTGGTCAGTCCGGTCGTCGTCGGTGTGGGTGGGGTAGTTGTCGGGTTGTTGCCGGTATTGGTGAAGGACGGGTTCGAATTCTGGTTGGTTGGTCCTCCGCCTCCGCCACCACCGCCCCCTGGGATGCTCCCGGTCGTCAACTGCTGCTCGGCCTCCGCAAAGGTGACCGCGTCGCACAGGCCCTGGCAATCGAAGGAAGAGTCGGAGTGCTCCAGCCTGATGTCTCCGTTTGCGGTGACGATCGCCGTGTCTCCGACCTGTGTCAGGTCAACACAATTGGTACCGGTGTTATTGGTGTTAGCGGGGTTGTTGGCAGGGTTGTTGGGGTTACCGGTGTTATTGCGGTTATTAGCGCAGACGTGGGACCGCCCGCTCTTCAGAACAACCTGATTCGTGAGAGGTTGGATAAAAAAATCGAGCACTGTTCCGCGGATGCCGAGCGTGGCGATCGGCGTCGAGATCGCATAGGCCTCCTTGGCGGAATTTCCCGTAATGAAACGGAAGGAGCCCGTCGTAAGTTTTATGGCGATGTCTCCAATGCTCGTTGCGTCGGTGAAGACCGTTCGATCGAGTTTCAACGTGGAGTTCGGGCCCAGCACCAGATTCGTGCTGTCCTTGAGGACGACCTTGGCGTGGCTGTCGGCCATGGTTTGAATGATTTCATCGCGGACGACGTCATCTCCCGTCGAAATCTTGGCAGGCTTGGGCTCGACCTCGGAGACGTTGTTTCGAACAATGACGGCAAGCCCCACCTGATCGGGGGCAGCCAACACCGGGCAAGCCAAGCCGCAGGTGAGAGTCGTCACTGCAAGAACAAATAGCGAAATGCGATCAAGCATCTGGGTATCCCGGTATAGTTCCAAGGCATAGCACGATACCGTCGTATCTCAAGCCCGAACCCGGCTTGAGGTTAACTTCGGCCGGTCGACAAAGCCCAAGATCCTGTGAAAGCATAAAAAATCGGCCTGGGCGCGGCCGACATACGCACGCGAATTGAGGCGCCCGGCTGTTTGGCATGAAAGGGTCAAAATCGCAATCCAGCGAAGGCCACACTTCCTGACAACGTTACCTGGCAACTCGAGCCTTTGTCGCAGGCAGGAAAGGGTGGGTTCACGGCCTCACGCGGGCTTGAGGCGTGATAAGGCTTGATTCTAGGTCAGCAACGAGGCCCGCGGGTTCATACGTCCTTGGTCGCTGGCCTGGCCGGCAGCGTCAGGGTTCGTCGCTCTGCCATATCCCGATAGAGCGCGAGAATTTTCCGGTCCATCGCTTCGTCGACCGCTGCTTCGGCCGCCTCGTGAAGGCGGATCAGCAAGCGCCGCAGCCGGAAGTTTGCTTCATCAAGCGCCGAAAGCGACAGCTCGCCATCGTCGATCTTCGCTGCCTCACCGAACGCTGCGCCATAACCGGTTGCCGCTTGCATCAGCACCGCGCGCAGAGCCGCGTTCTCCCAAAGGCGCACCGCAACGGCGGTGGCGCATTCCTGCGCCACAAGCAGGTTGATCGTGGCAACCGTCTGCAGACGCGCGTCCGCGAACGCGCCGGCGTCCTCCGCGCGCACCGGCTTCGACAATGCCGCAGCACAGGCGCCGAGAAGTTCGGGGATGGTCGGCGTCATCGCCAGCCCTCCTCGACCAGGCGCGCGAGCGTATCGGCGATGATCACATCGTGGCGGCGGGCCGGATAGTAACCGGAGATCGCAAGCGCAAGGTTGCTGTTATCGGCCAAAAGCTCCTTCGCCGCCGTGGTCCAGATCGCCTGACCTTTCACGGTGCTGAACAGCCGCCACCATTTGAAGGCCTCAGGATCGAGGCGCAGGCCGCTTTCGCGTTCCCAGATCGCGATGGCTGCATCCTCGCTGATGGTCCCCGCCACCCGCCTCTCGTCGAAGTGGTTCCAAAGTGGATCGCAGCACCAGGCAAGATCCTCAAGCGGATCGCCCAGATGAACCATCTCCCAGTCGAGGATGCCCTTGATGTGTCCCTGTCCATCGTGGAGGAAGTTGCCGGACCTGTAGTCGCCATGCACGACCGAAACCTTTGCGGCCGCTGGTGGCGGATTGCGCCGCAGGCGTCGCAGCGCTGCACGGACAATCGGCTGGGGATGGCGCTCATCGCGCAGAATGATCGCCTCCCAATGATCCAGCGCCTCGCGCCAGCAGCTTGCCGCTTCCAAGGACGGCAAACGCTGCCCAAGCGGCAGGGCGGCCGGATCACTCCGCGCGATGCGGCCGAGATGGGCGAACAGCGCGGCACCGATCGAGGCGGCATGAAGGCCATAGGGCTCGCGCTCGAACGGGCGCGCGGCAACGCCGCCGTCGATCCTCTTCATGATGAAGAACGGCCGTTCCAGCGGCCCACTGTCAGGCTCAAGCACAACCGGCTCGGCTACCGGCACGGAGCCGAAGAACGACTTGTAGGCAAGAAATTCAACCTGCCGATCGGTATCGATCAGGCTTCCGACGGGATCGCGTCGCAGGATCAGCCCTTGCACTCCGTCGTTGGTTTGCGCGTCGAAGCGGTAGGTTTCGCGGCTGACGCCACCTGGAATCCTGGAGAGGTTATGGACCCGTATTTTGTCGTTCCACAGCGTCGACAAAAACTGCTCCAGCCGGGTACAGAGGCTATCGCCGGACCCGAGCGAACTCATGGCGCAAAGTCCTTGGCCGAAGCGAAGCCGGAGGGGTGGTGCGGACCGAGCGCCAATTGCTCGAGCACGCCGCGGCCCTGATGCGCGCGGCCCTGTTCGTCCTTAAAGCTTACCTCGCACAGGGCCTGGACATGGAGATGATGCGGCAGTCGGACGTTGACCTCGTCCAATGCGATGTCCTCGCGTTCCACGACGGAGCCGCCGTGATTGAGACCGTGAGCCCATTTCGGATGTCCGTAACCGAGACCCAACATGAAGAAATTATAGAGCGGTGTGAACGTCACCTCGCGCCGCCATTCGCCGTCGGCCAATGACAGCACGGCGCCGGAGGCATGGCGCGTCCCCGATTGCCAGTGGATGTCCGCCGCGGCACTCTGAACCTCGCGCGGGGAGCCGGAATCCGGCTGCCAGATCGCGCGGCGGTTCCAGGGGTGGCCTGCCGCGTCGTCGTTGGTGTGGAAGAACAGGCTGCCATCGGCGAAATTGGTGGGCGCCCAGAGCCAGAAGAACTGCGGCTCGACGGCGGGAGCCGGCGCCTGCGGATCGCGCGCCCCGACGGGGCGCACGCCCCAGGAGCGGTCGCGCGTGCCGACGAAGCCATCCACGCTCTGCCTGGTGCCGTCTACCTCGACCCAGCCGCGATAGCGGCCGTTTTGCGTCATCCGCGTATAGTCCATGAAAGTTCGCGGGCCGATGCGACGGGTGAAACGCGGCTCCTGAACAGGCGCATTGCGGCCGGTAAAGACGATGTCGGCGGCAATTCCCTGCTCTGGCGCATTTACGCGGACGCCAAGCCGATGCAGCGGTTGCAGGACCTCGATTGCGATCGGACCGACCGAAAGCGTCATCCGCTCCATGTCGAGACAACGCGAAGCATGCAAGGCGACCTCAACGCCATTCCTGACGACGACGAAGGCGGCGTCTGCGATGTTCAGATGCGGATAGACGCCGAAGGCAACCGCAAAGAAAGCGCGATCGCCAGGCGCCTGCGCATAGCCGTTGAAGAAATAACGGTCGTAGAAGTTGCGGTCGGTACCCGCAAAAGCGATCGGCTCGGGGGTCTGATGGACAGGATAGTCGTCCGCCTTGCTCAACACGGCTTGCCTCCCCTAGTCTCGCCGGTCTCTTCTCCGGTTTGAGGCTCAGCTTATGGCGGAAACCACACCTGCCTCAACCGCCGGGAGGGTGATTTGTGCACCATTCGGAATCCTGGATCGGGATGATTTTTGGTTGAGTCGCTTTGCGGCAAGTTCGGTTCACCTCTCCCCGCGAGCGGGGGAGAGGGAGCGCTTCATCGCGTTTTTGGTTCAACCCTAATTTCAACGCGCTTTAGCGAATCGCCATCGCCAGTCCGGATACGGCCGCTGCGAAGGCGGCCTGGGAGCTGACGCCGATCGGCCACGACAGCTTGCGCCTGGAATGGATCCAGTAATGGAACCGCTGCAGCGAGTTGAGCGGCTCACGCGGGAAAAGGCTCTGCGCGAATTGCAACGGATCGGGCAATATTGCCGCACAGGCCCCCAGCGTGATGACGCCGATCGTGGCGGGCGTTGCAAAGAGCCAGATGGCAAGTGCCAAACCCGCAAGGGCGTCGAAGCCGATCAGCATCAGGTCAAAGAGCAGATCGCGATCTACCTTCAGGCCTCGGTTGTCCGCGCCTTGCCCCGTGGAGATCGACAAAAGCGGATAATCCCAGTGCGGAATGGCATCGATCGCAAAATGGCTGGCAAATCCCGCGACCGCGACAAGCGCGGGATGCGAGGGAAACAGGCTGGCTATCGCGCCGCCAACGATTGCGTGTGTACTTAAGATCATCTCGCCTCAAAGGCTTCGAACGGCGAGTGCTCTCGCCTCAGGCAATCAGCTTCTTGATGTGGGTGGCGCCGTTGGTCAAGACATCACGGCCTTTCCAGGCGAGGTACGTCAGTCGGCCGGCGAGCGAATCGTGGCTGTGCAGGCTCCGCGAATTGAGGACGTGACCGACCTCCTCGGGAAAGCGGCTGACTTCCGCCGCCACCATGGCGGCAATCGCTTCCATCAAGGCACGGAGCCGTATGCCCCAGGCGGATTCGGCGAACCGATCGATGCGGACCTGCATTGCGTATTCGGTATCGTAGATATCGGCGAGCAGGGCTCGCGCGATCGCCACGCGGTTGTGCTTCAGCGCTATGCGAAGTGCCGCACCATGGTCTTCCAGGCGATCGATGACCATCGTCACCGCGATCGCATAGGGCGTGGCGGCAACATCAGCGGCGTCCTTGCTGGTTGCGGCCTTGGTCGCAAGCCGCATCAGCTGCCACGGCCTCTTCAAGCGCCGCTCGATCAGCGCGATCGCGAACGGAACCGCCGCGGCATTGGCTTTCGCGAGATCGTCCAGGAGCATCGTCATCCTGTCGACCACCGCATTGTCGAATTTCAGCAGGCTTTCCGGCAGCGCATCGTCGAATTTCGCCAGTGCGTCGCGGGCGCCCAACACGCAGGTGATCTTGACAAGATCGTCAAAGGCCGAGCGCGCTGCCGTATAGGTTGCGAGCTTGGCGCGGGTCTGTTCGGCGCCATCAGGCGAAGCGAGGGTGTTTTCGAGCGATTTGAAAACCTTGGTCTGGAAGACGGCTGCTGCCTGTTTTGCCTCTCGCCGCTTGTCGGCGGCGATCAGGTCTTTCATTTGCGCGTTGAAATCGCGCGCCATCGTCGGCAGCAGGTCACGGGTGATCCATTCCCAGATCGGTGTTAGCGAGCCGCGCGGTATGCGGCCGGCATTGTCATGTTGCGGGGCGCCGTCGACAACCAACCCTTCAAGCGGCGCGAAAAAGTAGCGCTGCGGATTGGCCAGGCGATTTTGATTCGGTCCGTCCTTGCGGAATTCCGTGCGCAGCTTTGCCTGAATGTCGGCGGAGCCGGGTATCTCGACGCCGCACAGCTCCAGCCGCTCGAGCTCGGTGAGCAGGTTATTCCGCGTCGGCGGAGAAAGGCCTTGAAGAAATTCCCAGAGTCGCTCGATCTGCACCATGGCACGCGTCTTCTACAGCATCTTCCGAGCCATCGTCGATTGGAGGCATTTGCGCGCTCTCGATTTGGCGACAGCAAAGCAAGCCATCGTTAAATAAGGCATAAGCGTTCCGCGCCCGCGGCCGATTCAATTAAGGCTCATCTCAGCCCCAGTTGCGCGCCTGGCGCGGATCAATAGAGCTCTTCGTCGGCGAACGCAGGTCGCGCGGTTGAGACGCGCGGCGCTGGCTTGGGCGCGCAGGGGACGATCGTGATCTTCCAGCACGGCGGCATGCTCGATTGCTTTTCCAGAATCGATCGGACGTGTCCGGTGATGGTCGAGCCGCCGGACTTGATGGTGGTCGCCCTGCCGTTGAATTGCGCGATGCGGAAACGCCGGACTTCCTTCTGGTCGGCTGTTTCAAACGTGAACATGGCATTCTCCTTCTGGTTGAAGAATTATCGCATTTCATCGTTAGCTAGAAGTGAAGATCGGGGAGCGCTACGCCTTAGGGTGCAGCAGCCGGTCGTAGTGTGCCTTGACCGACGTGTAGCATTCGCAGGCCGTCTTTCTGAGACCGTCGAGATTGACGATTTCGATATGGCCGCGGCTGTAGTGAATATGGTTAGCCTGCTGCAGCGTGCTGGCCGCCAGCGAGACGCTGTTGCGCCGCGCGCCGATCATTTGCGCAAGCTGCTCCTGCCTCAGAGTTAGCTCGCCGCCTCCCGACAGGTCATGGGTTTGCAGCAGGCAGCGTGCCAGCCGCGCTTCCACCGGATGCGCCGCGTTGCAGCCGGCGGTCTGCTGGACCTGCGCATGGAGCGCGAGTTCATGGCGCACCAGCAACGCGCGAAACCTCGCGCTGCGGTCGGCCGTGGCACCCAGCCGCTCGAGATCCACCACCGAGGCCGCGCCACCGATTTGCACGACGGCGCCATTGAGCGCGATCGGATCGCCAAGCGCCGCGTAAGCACCATAGATGCTCTCGCGGCCGATCATGCCGACCTGGACGCACTCGCCTTTCGAAAGGCTCGTGATGAGGGAAATCAGCCCCCGGTGCGGGAGATAGGCGCGCGCAAGTGCCGTGCCGGCCTCTGCGAGAGTGGATTCCTGAACCAGATCGACCGTTCGCAGATGTGGGCGGATCAGTTCGAAATCGTCCGCCGCCAGCGCCGAGAGAAACCCATTGGGTGAACGGGGCGTCGACACCAAAGCTATCTCCGAGCGTGCAATGCACGCTACCATGCGCTTGCTGTCTTCGCGCGTTTGAAGTTCGCGAAATGTTGATCAGCCTATTTCGAGACAGTTTCGCTGCCTGTTTCTCGTTTGGAATTAGTCCGCGCTGTCCGCGCCGCCGGCCATTGAACACGCTGAGATTGTAGCACGCGAAGGTAGTTTTACGGATCGAATTAACCGGCAGGTAGCAACTTGTCCCTTACGGTGCGCGAGTCGCCGGCACGAATGCCAGGCGATTTGTCAGTTGTGTCCATCCAGAAGGAAAACCACCATGTCCGGTATTGTTCTTTCGGCGTCAGTCCGCCAAAACCTGCTCTCGCTGCAGTCGACCGCCTCGTTGCTCGCAACAACCCAGAATAACCTTGCCACCGGCAATAAAGTCAATTCCGCGCTCGACAATCCCACCAACTTCTTCACGGCCCAGGGCCTCAACAACCGCGCCAGCGACATCGGCAACCTGCTCGATTCGATCGGCAACGGCGTGCAAGTGCTGCAGGCCGCCAACACCGGCATCACCTCGCTGCAAAAGCTCGTCGACAGCGCCAAGTCGATCGCCAACCAGGTGCTGCAGAGCCCGGTCGGCTATTCCGCCAAGTCGAGCTTCACGGTTGCGCTCGGTGCAGGTGCGACTGCCGCTAACCTGTTTGCCGGCTCATCTTTTACTGCCGCCACGCTGACCGGCGTCACCGCCACCAACAACCTGACGACACCCGCCGACATCACCGCCGCAACGTCGTTGACGAAAGCGTCCAACACCGACAGCATCACCGCGGCCATCAGTAACGGCGACACGCTGACAGTTGACGGCCACACCATCACCTTCAAGACCGGCGCGACTCCGACGGCCTCCGCGCTCGCCGCCGCCCCCACCAACCCACCCTCCGGCGTCTCTGGCAACGTCGTTACCGACGGCTCCGGCAATTCCACGGTATTCATTGGATCCGGCAACGTCGGCGACTTGCTGAACGCCATCGACCTGGCCACCGGTGTCAAGACCGCAACGGTTTCCACCTCCGGTCCCACTGCCGGACAGGCCACCTTCACGACCGCTGCCGGCGCCACCGCCGCCTCGGTCAATGGCTCCGGGCAGCTCGTCGTCTCGACCGGTACCACATCCGATCTGAGCATCAGCTCGAGCAATCCGGGCAATAACCTGCTGGCCGCACTCGGTATCGGAACCGGTCTTGCGACCACGAGCCTGGCGCGCACGGCGACCTCGACCTCGAACCTCGCCGTCGGCACGGTTCTCGACGTCGCCGCCGTTGGCAATGGCACGGCGACGAATATTACGTTCGGCACCGGCTTCGGCCAGATCCACGATCTCAATACGCTGAACTCGGCGCTGGCAAGCAATAACCTGCAGGCCACCATCGATGCTTCCGGCAACCTGACCGTTCAAACCACCAACGACAACGCCTCGCAGCAGATCGGTTCGCTCATCGGCAGCACCAACCTGTTCGCCAACAAGACGGCTTCCGCGCCGATCGCGGACCCGAACTCGCAAGCGCAGCGCGCGAACTTGGTGGCGCAGTACAACAACGTGCTGGCTCAGATCAACACCACGGCGCAGGACGCTTCCTTCAACGGCATCAACCTGTTGAACGGCGATACGCTGAAGCTGACGTTCAACGAAACCGGCAAGTCGACGCTGAGCATCAGCGGTGTTGTGTTCAACACCACCGGTCTTGACCTCTCGAACCTGACGGCGGGCACCGACTTCCTCGACAACTCGTCGGCCAACAAGGCGCTCGCCACGCTCAACACCGCGTCCACGACGTTGCGTTCGGAAGCTTCCGCACTGGGTTCCAACCTCTCGATCGTGCAAATCCGTCAGGACTTCAACAAGAACCTGATCAACGTGCTGCAGACCGGTTCGTCGAACCTGACGCTGGCCGATGCCAACGAGGAAGCGGCCAACAGCCAGGCGCTGTCGACCCGCCAGTCGATCGCGGTCTCGGCGCTGGCGCTGGCCAACCAGTCGCAGGCCAGCGTGCTGCAGCTGCTCCGCTAACGCTTCGAGGCGGCGGGGCAAGCCCCGCCGCCTCCCAAAGCCCGAACTCGGTGGATTATTTCTCACACGTAGAGGTCGTAATTCAATATTCATTAACCATAAAGTAGTGATGTTACCCACTAGTGTAGCGCGTCGCCGACTCACGCACAGGGCGAGGCGTCGATCGCATCCACTAGAAGGGAACCACCATGTCCGGTATTGTTCTTTCGGCGTCAGTCCGTCAAAACCTGCTCTCGTTGCAGTCGACCGCCTCGTTGCTCGCGACCACCCAGAATCGCCTCGCCACCGGCAAGAAGGTCAACTCCGCACTCGACAACCCGACCAACTTCTTCACGGCCCAGGGGCTCGACAATCGCGCCAGCGACATTTCGAACCTGCTCGACGGTATCGGCAACGGCATCCAGGTGCTGCAGGCCGCCAACACCGGCATCACCTCGCTGCAAAAGCTGGTCGACAGCGCCAAGTCGATCGCGAGCCAGGTGCTGCAAAGCCCGGTCGGTTACTCCCCCAGGTCGAGCTTCACGGTCGCGCTTGGTCCAGGTGCCACCGCCGCCAATCTGTTCGGCGGCACGTCCTTCACCGCCGCCACGCTGACCGGCGTGACCGTCCTCAACAACGCGTCGACGCCCGCCAACATCACCGCCGCAACGTCGTTGACCAAAGCGTCCAACACCGACAGCATCACCGCGGCCATCGGTAACGGCGACACGCTGACGGTCGACGGCCACACCATCACCTTCAAAACCGGTACAACTCCGACGGCCTCCGCGCTCGCCGCCGCTCAAACCAACCCGCCCTCCGGCGTCATCGGTAACCTCGTCACCGACGGCTCCGGCAATTCGACGGTGTACATTGGATCCGGCAGCATCGGCGACTTGCTGAACGCCATCGACCTGGCGACCGGCGTCCAGACCGCCACGATTTCCACCTCGGGTCCGACCTCAGGCGCAGCCGCGCTCGCGACCGCCGCCGGCGCCACCGCCGCCTCGGTCAATGGCTCCGGGCAGTTCGTCATCTCGACCGGTACCACATCCGATCTCAGCATCAGCTCAAACAATCCGACCAATAACTTGCTTGCCGCGCTTGGCCTCGGCAGCGGTCTTGCCACCACGAGCCTGGCGCGCACGGCGAACTCAAACTCAAACCTCGCCCAAGGCACGGTTCTCGACGTCGCCGCCGTCGGCAATGGTACGGCGACCAATATCACCTTCGGCACCGGCCCGGGCCAGATCCACGACCTCAATACGCTGAACGCAACGCTGGCAGCCAATAACCTGCAGGCCAGCCTCAGTTCCACCGGCAACCTGACCATTCAAACCAACAACGACAACGCCTCGCAGCAGATCGGTTCGCTCGCGGGCAGCAATAACCTGTTCGCCAACAAGATTGCTTCCGCTCCAGTCGCGGACCCGGACTCGCAAGCGCAGCGCGCGAACTTGGTGGCGCAGTTCAACAACGTGCTGACGCAGATCACCACCACCGCGCAGGACGCCTCCTTCAACGGCATCAACCTGTTGAACGGCGATACATTGAAGCTGGTGTTCAACGAAACCGGCAAGTCGACGCTAAGCATCAGCGGTGTTGTGTTCGACGCCACCGGTCTTAACCTCTCGACCCTGACCACGGGCAAGGACTTCCTCGACAGCGCGTCGGCCGACAACGTGCTTGGAACGCTCAACACCGCGTCCACGACGTTGCGTTCGGAAGCTTCCGCACTGGGTTCCAACCTCTCGATCGTGCAGATCCGTCAAGACTTCAACAAGAACCTGATCAACGTGCTGCAGACAGGTTCGTCGAACCTGACGCTGGCCGACACCAACGAGGAAGCGGCCAACAGCCAGGCGCTGTCGACCCGCCAGTCGATCGCGGTCTCGGCGCTCGCGCTGGCCAACCAGTCGCAGGCCAGCGTGCTGCAGCTGTTGCGCTAAACAGCAAAAAGACAAAAGACAAAGACAAAAAATAAACGGGAGACGGCAATGCCACTGAGAATCGAGCTGAAACCGTTCGAGCGTATCGTCATCGGCGAAAGCGTCATCGTCAATTCCGGCACGCGCACTTGCTTCCTGATCGAAGGGGAGGCCCCGGTCCTTCGCGAAAAGGAGACGGTGACCGCCGAGACCGCCAATACACCCGCCAAGCGGCTCTACCTCTGCGTCCAGATGATGTATCTGAAGAACGACGCCTCGCGGTACCGTGAGCCCTATCTCAAGTCTCTGAGGGAGCTGCGCGAGGCCATGCCCGCCGCGCGCGACCTTATCGAGGTCATCAATCAATATGTTTTGAAGGGAGCGTTCTACAAGGCGCTCAAGGAGATCAGGACGCTGATGAAGCGCGAGGAAGAGCGCTCCGCGGCTTGACCTGCTTCTCGTGTCCCGGACGCGTTGCGGCATGAAATTCATGTCGGCACATGCCGATCCGGGTGCTTGCTCCGCCGTCATGCCCGGCCTTGTGCCGGGCATCCACGTCTTACCCTCTCTTGATGCTTCGAGAACGTGGATGGCCGGGACAAGCCCGGCCATGACGATCTTAGTTACCAGCTCACGCTGCGCCGCATCCGGGCACGAGAGCAAGTACGAGAGCGCTACGCCGTTTCCTTCTCCGCCATTCCGACCGCCCACAGCGCGAAGGCGTAGACGATTGCGACCTCGTCCAATCGGTGAAACCGTCCCGGCGCCCCGCCATGGCCCGCGCCCATATTTGTGCGTAACAGCACCGGCCCGCCGCCCGTCATGGTCGCGCGCAACCGCGCGACCCATTTCGCCGGCTCCCAATAGGTAACGCGGGGATCGGTCAGCCCGCCCATTGCGAGAATTGCGGGATAGTCCTTTGCGGTGACGTTGTCATAGGGCGAGTAGGACAGGATGGTGCGGAAATCCCTTTCGCTTGCGATCGGGTTGCCCCATTCCGGCCATTCCGGCGGGGTCAGCGGCAGCGTGTCGTCGAGCATGGTGTTGAGCACGTCGACGAACGGCACTTCGGCGACGATGCCGGCAAACAGTTCGCCGGCGCGGTTGGCGACCGCGCCCATCAGCATGCCGCCTGCGCTGGCGCCGTGCGCGACGATGCGCCTGGCGCGCGTGTAGTTCGCCGCGATCAGCGCGCGGGCGCAGGCCGAAAAATCGTCAAAACTGTTGGTCTTCTTCTCGCGCTTGCCGTCGAGATACCAGCCCCAGCCCTTGTCGGTGCCGCCGCGAACATGGGCGATCGCGTAGACAAAACCGCGATCGACCAGCGAGAGGCGACTGGCGTTGAAGGAGGCGGGGATTGCGGCGCCATAGGAGCCATAACCGTAAAGCAGGAGCGGTGCGGAGCCGTCGTGCCTGAAACCGCGGCGGTGCAACAGCGAGACCGGCACCTCGGCGCCATCCTGCGCTTTCGCCATGATGCGCGTGGTGACGTAATCGGCCGGGTTATGGCCGGAAGGAATTTCCTGACGTTTGCGCAAGTTTCGCGTGCGCTTAGCCATGTCGTAGTCGTAGACCTCCGACGGCGTCGTCATCGACGAATAGGAAAAGCGCAAGGTCGTCGTGTCGAATTCGTAAGCACCCATGGTATCGAGCGAATAGGCCGCCTCATCGAAGGCGATCGCGTGCTCCTCGCAGCTCTGGAGGTCACGGATGACGATCGACGGCAGCGCGTTGGCGCGCTCCAGGCGCACCAGGTGGCCGGCATAGAGATCGTGGTCGAGAATATAAACGCCGGTGCGATGCGGGATCAGGTCGCGCCAGTTCTGACGTTCGGGATCGGCGAGCGGTGCGATCACGATCTTGAAGTCGATGGCGCCGTCGGCGTTGGTGAGGATGAACAGCTCGTCGCCGCGATCGGCGACCGCATATTGCACGCCGTTCTCGCGCGCTGCGATCAGCCGCGGCGGCGCCTCGGGATTTTCGAGATCGATCAGCCGCTGCTCCGATGTCTCGTGGTCGCCGCCCGCGATCACGCAGAAGCGCCCGGAGGTCGACTCATGCAGATGGGTGAACCAGCCGGAATCCGGCTCCTGATAGACCAGCCTGTCATCGGCTTGTGCCGTGCCCAGGCGATGCCAATAGACCTGCATCGGCCGGTGATTGTCGTCGAGCTTGACGTAGAAGAACGAGCGGGAGTCCTTGCTCCACACCACCGTGCCGTCGGTTTCCTCGACGAGGTCGTCGAGGTCGTTACCCGTCTCCCAGTCGCGCACACGCAGGGAAAAATATTCCGAGCCCTTGGTGTCGGCGCTCCAGGCATGCAAGCGGTGGTCGGGCGAATGCCGGCTGCCGCCGAAACGGAAATATTCGTGTCTCGCTGCGAGCGCGTCGCCGTCGAGCACGAACTTCTCCTCGCCGCCGTTGCGGGGGATGCGGCCGTATAGCTCGTGCTGGCCGCCCTCGCGGAATTTGCGGAAGTAGGCAAACGGGCCATCGGGCGAGGGCACGCTGGAATCGTCTTCCTTGATGCGGCCGCGCATCTCCCCGACCAGCTCTTTCTGCAAGCTGCCGGTATGGCCGAGCAGGCTTTCCGTATAGTCGTTTTCAGCTTCGAGATAGCTGCGGATATCGGACTTGAGGAGATGGGGCTCGCGCAGCACCTCTTGCCAGTTCGCATCCTTGAGCCAAGCGTAGTCGTCCGTCATGGTGATGCCATGGCGGGAGAAAGAATGCGGCCGGCGCGGCGCGAGCGGGGGTGTCAGCGAAGGTTTGATTTTGGCAGCTTGCGTCACGCGATCCTCGTTTTGGCCAAGGGTTGGTTTTGTCATATATATATCGGTGCCAATGTTCCAGTTGCCAGATGCGCTCTCGTGCCCCGGACGCAGCGCAGCACTTGTGATGCGCTGCTGATCCGGGGTCCATGTGGGTAGGTCCCGGCTCTGCGCCGTGGCCTTCCATGCCGCAACGCGTCCGGGACCCGATGGAGTTTGCTTAACTTAAGAATTGCGCAATTTCGCGCCGGCGCTGGCGCCGAACGCCGGAATGCGATTGACTGCCAGCACCACGGCGAAGGTGATGACCAGCATCGCAATGCCGAGCACCGAGATCGCACCAAGGTCGCCGCTCTCGTTGAGGTCAAAGATCAGGACGCTCAGCACCTTGGTCTGCGAGGTGAACAGCACGATCGCTGCCGAAAGCTCGCGCATCACGCCGATGAAGATGAAGCACCAGGTCGCGATCACACCGGTACGAAGCAGGGGCGCGGTAATCCTGATCAGGGACTGCAAGCGGCTGGCACCGAGAATGCGGCTTGCATCCTCGAGCTCCGGATGGATGGTGGCGAACGCCGCCTGCAATTGCTGAAAGGCCTGCGGCAGGTTGATGGTGAGGAACGCGATCAGCAGAATCCACAGCGTGCCGTAGAGCACGAAAGGCGGCCGCGTGTAGCTCAAGAACAGCCCGACGCCGAGCACGATGCCGGGCACGGCGACCGGGGCGGTGGCCAGAAAGCCGAGCACGCGCGAGCCGGCAATCGCCCGGCGCGTCGTGACATAGGCGATGACAAGAGCAAGGATGGCGCCGATGGTCGCGGTCGCCGTTCCCAGGATCACCGTGTTCTTGAGCACGAGAGCGGTCGAGGACAGTTCGGTGAACACAAAGACGATGTTGCGCAGCGTCAGTGTCGAAGGCGTCACCAATGTGGTGGCGTTCGGCGAGAAGGCAGCGTTCAGCAGCGCGAAATAGGGCAGGAAGACGGGATTGAGAAGAACGATGAGGCAGAACGCGAGCGCGGCCCAGCGCCAGCCCTTCATCTCGAGGCGGCGTGGCGGGCCGTATTTGCCGCCGACCACCGAGTAGCCGCGGCGGCCGAGAATGAATTTCTGCGCCTGCAGCAACAGGATGGTCAGCAGCAGCAGCGGTACCGCGGCGGCAGCCGCAAGCTCGAGCTTCGGCGGATACTGGAACAGGCTCCAGATCTTGGTGGTCATGGTGTGGAAGCCCGCCGGCAGTGCCAGGATCGCGGGCGAACCGAACAATGTCATCGCCTGCAGGAACGCGATTAGGCTGCCTGCCACCAGCGCCGGCAGCGCCAGCGGGATAGTCACGCGCCGCGCCGTGGTCCAGGCCTTTGCCCCGAGGATGGCGGAGGCATCCTCCAGTTCGCCCGGCATGGTGTCGAGCGCGTTGGTCACCAGTACGAACACGAACGGGAACGTATAGCAGGAGATCACGAAGATCAGGCCCGGCAGCGAATAGATGTTGAAGAGATGCGCATCGGCCTCCGTGCCGGTAAGGGTGCGGTAGAGCTGGTTGAGCAGGCCGCTGTTGGGCGCGGCCAGCAATTCCCAGGCCACCGCGCCGAGAAACGGCGGCGTCACGAAGGAGGCCGTCACCAGCGCGCGGATCGTCTGCCGCCCCGGCATGTCGGTGCGCGACACCAGCCAGCCGATCGGTGCGGCGACCGCGCAGCAGATCGCGGCCGAGGTGACGGCGATGATGGCGGTGGTGAGCAGCGGATCGAGGAAATCCGGATCGGAAAACAGCGTTGCGAAATTCTGCAGCGTGAAGTGCCGCGCCTTGTCGGTGAGGCTGTAGACCGCAAGCCAGGACAGCGGCAGCAGGATCAACGCGACGAGGAGAAGCGCAAACAGCCACAGCACTGGCGCGGTCCAGTCGACGCGGGTTTTTGTCGGAGCTGCGGTGGTGATGGTCATTCGGTCACCACGAACATGCCTTGACCCGCTCTCCCCGCAAGCGGGGAGAGATGAGGATGCCATCGCGAGAGATTGCCATCATTGCTTACACCCGAAACAGCTTCGCATATTTCGTCTTGATCTCCTCGCTCATCGCCTCAACGCCTGAGGGATCCTCCTTCATCAGCTTGATGTCGGAAATCTTTCGCCGCCCTGCCTTCGAGACGACTTGGCCGTGCACCGAATATTGCGCGGTGAAGTCGATGAAGAATTGCTGCGTCTGGCGCGTATGCAGCCAGGCCTGAAACAGTTTCGCGGCGTTGGGATGCGGCGCGCTGGCAAAGATGCCGGTTGGTCCGGAGATGGTCGGCGTACCCTCTGTGGCATAGACCGGCTCGACCGGTTGACCGGCTTCCTTCAGCAGCACGACGCCATATTCATTGCCGTCGGCCATCACGGCGCGCTCGCCGAGCGAGAGTTTTTTCGGTGGGTCGGTCGAGGACTGCACCTGCATCACGCGCTGCTTCGACAGTTTTTCGAAATAGTCCCAGCCGAGCTCACGCACGAGCTGGAAGGTTGCGGTCATGATGGTCCCGCTATAGGCGGGATGGCCCTTGACCATCTTGCCGGCCCATTTTGGATCGAGCAGGTCTGCGTAGCTTTTGGGCGCGTCCTCCGGCTTCACAAGACTGGTGTTGTAGGCGATCGACGACAGCCAGACGCGGGAGGTCGCAAACATGCCATCGCCATCGCGGTAATTTTCCGGGAAATATTTCGCGATGTCCTCGGACACGAATGGCATCAGCCAGCCGTTCCTCTTCCAGGGAATAAAGTGCGCGGCATCCGACGAGTTGATCACGTCGGCGGCATGGATGTTGCTGTCGAACTCCTGCGCGATGCGCTGAAACAGGCGCTCGGAGCCTGAGCGCTCGATCTGGATGGTGATCCCCGGATAGGCCGCCTCGAAGGCCTTGCCGAGCTTTTCGCCGACCGGCAGGTCCATCGAGGAATAGAGCACCACCTTGCCTTCGCGTCTGGCAGCTTCGACCAGGGCCGGCGTGATCGCTTCCGCCGGTGGAGCCGCGGCGCGCGCAGCAGCCGCGAACACCCCGCCAACCGCCAGCGCGTTCGCAGCCTTAAGAACGTCACGTCGCGAAAGGATCTTCATCGCCTCTCCTAGCCGCTGAGCGCCCGGCAGCGCTCCGGCGGAAGGGTGAGCCAGACCTCGACGCCCGCGGCGACAAGGTTGTGGGGTGCCGTCACGATGCGCAGCGTCGTGCCATCCGCCGCCTCGACCAGATAGTCGCGGCTGGCGCCGAGAAATACCTGCCGCAGAACGCGCGCCTTGAACGCGTTCTGCCGGTCCTGCGGTGGTTCCGTCGCCAGCTGAATGTCGTGCTGGCGGATCGCGACCGCGGCGCTTTGTCCGGCGGCGAGTTTCGCGCCGACCACCCGCAGGGTGGTGTCGGCAAAGGCGAGGTGAGTGTCATCGCGCGCCACGCCCTTGATGATGTTGCTGGCGCCGATAAAGCGCGCGACGAATTCCGATTGCGGGCGATCGTAGATATCCTCAGGTGTTCCGAGCTGGTCGATGCGGCCGGCGTTCATCACCGCGATCAGGTCGGCGGTTGTCATCGCTTCCGATTGGTCGTGGGTGACGTAGACCGTCGTGTAGCGGTATTGGTCATGCAGCCGTCGGATTTCGAATCGCATCTCCTCGCGCAGATTTGCATCGAGATTCGACAGCGGTTCGTCGAGCAGCAGCGTCTCCGGTTCGACGATCAGGGCGCGTGCCAGCGCGACGCGCTGCTGCTGCCCGCCCGAGAGCTCGCCGGGATAGCGCCGGGCCAGCGGTTCGAGCCTGGTGGTGGCGAGGATTGCGGCAAGTTTCTTGGCGATGGTTTCGCGGTCAAGCCTGCGCAAACGCAGGCCGTAGGTGATATTGTCTTCGACCGTCATATGCGGCCAAAGCGCATAGCTCTGGAAGATCATCGACATGTTGCGGCTCTCGGGCGGCAGCGTCCGCGCCGTCGAGGAGACCACGCGGTCGCCGACATGAATCTCGCCGGAGGTGGGTTCCAGAAAACCCGCGATCAGCCGCAGCGTCGTGGTTTTGCCGCAGCCGGAAGGGCCGAGCAGGCAGACAAGCTTGCCGTGATCGATACGCAAGCTGACATCATCGACCACCGCAAGCGATCCGAACCGCTTGGTCAGGCCGCGCAATTCAACCGACGCCACCTGAGAAATCCCCCGCAGTCATTTGCCGCTCGGTGATCTTCAAGGACTTACGCTTTCGCCGAGCCAGTCGATCGCGGCATCAGTACCGCCCTTGCCATGCGGTATTTCGAGTGCCCTGAGCCCTGTCTCGATGACGCCGAGGGTTCCAAGCACCATCGGCGCGTTGACATGGCCCATGTGAGCGATGCGGAAAGCCTGGCCCTGCAAGTCTCCGATGCCGACGCCGAGCACGACGCCGCATTTGTCCTTGCAATAGCGATGCAGCCGCGCCGGGCGGTGATCCTCAGACATCAGCACGGTCGTCACTGTGTCGGATCGCTCGGATGCTTCCGAGACATTAAAGGAGAGCACCTGGCCTTCGGCCCAGACGCCGACCGCGCGCCGTACCGCTTCCGCGAGCAGGCGATGGCGCTGGAACACGTTGTCGAGCCCTTCGGCGAACAGCATGTCGATGGCCTGGCGCAGCGCGAACAACAGGTGGACCGGCGCGGTGCCGGCATATTTGCGGTAGTGCTCTTTGCCCTCGCGCTCGGTCCAGTCCCAGTAGGGCGTGCGCAGATCGGCGTTTTTGTGCACGGCCTGGGCGCGGTCGTTGGCCGCGACGAAGCCGAGCCCCGGCGGCGTCATCAGGCCTTTCTGCGATCCGGACATCGCAACGTCGATGCCCCAGGCGTCCATTTCGAACGGCATGCAGCCCAGTGAGGCGACCGCGTCGACCATGAAGAGCGCGGGGTGGCCGGAGGCCTTCACCGCCTTGCCGATCGCCTCGATGTCGTTGACCACGCCCGAGGCAGTATCGACCTGCGCGATCAGGATGACCTTGATCTCGTGAGCCTGGTCCTTGCGCAGGCGGGCCTCGACTTCGTCGGCCTTGACCGCGCGGCGCCAGTCGCCCTTCAACACTTCGACATCAGCACCCATGGCCCGCGCCGCGTCGCCCCAACCGACGGCGAACCTTCCGCTCTCAAGCACCAACACCTTGTCGCCGCGCGACAGCACATTGGCGAGCACGGCCTCCCAGGCGCCATGGCCGTTGGAGATGTAGATATAGGATTTGCCCTTCGTGGCGAACAGCTTCGACAGGTCCCGGAGCAGGCTGTCGGTCAGGTTCATCATCTGATCGGAGTAGATGTCGAGCGCCGGACGATGCATCGCCTGCAGGACTTCGTCGGGCATTGTGGTGGGTCCGGGGATGGCCAGAAATTCCCGGCCCGCGCGAACGGTCATTTTTGCATTCCCTTTGTTTTGCAGGACCATGGATGCAGTTTATCGGCGCCAATTTCAAGCCCGTGGTGCAATGTGATAAGAATGTCAGAACCGGGAAACTAGCGTCTGGTCTCGCGGCAGCCCGCGGCCTCGGCCTCTTCCACCGAGCAGAACCATCGCGTGCCCTTGTTGATCCTCATCTTGATCTGGGCGTACCAGCGGCTGGTCGGCTTGTGATAGATGCATTCGCCGGCGCCGTTGACGTTGCCCTTGATGGTGCAGTCGGGCGACGGCGCGACCTCGCCGGAGGCCGAGGCGAGCAGCACATTGTGGGCGTTGTCCGGCACCTTGACGGCACCGAGTATCACCGTCTTCTTGTTGCGCACGCGCCAGTCCCACGGCGCGATGAAGGCGCCCTGCCACATGCCGGCCCTGGCCTCGCGCGCCGCCACCTCGTCGGCCTCGTAGTCGTGGGAGAAACGGGGGTAGGCCAGCGCCCAGCCGCTGCGCACCAGCCATCTCTGGATATCCTCGCCATCGACCTCGCAGCGCGCGAGCGAGCGGCCGCGGCGGTCGGTCCGGCCGGCATGGCAGGTCCAACTCCGGTTCTCGGTGTGCTTGATCAGCTCGTCGCGCGCCGCAATCCCGCAGGTCCAGCGCTCGCCCTTGTCGTTGAGGCAGAGCTGGTCCACCGACGGCGCGTCGATCCCGGCCAGGCGGATGCGGCTGTTGCCGATGTGGATCTGGTCGCCGTCGCGCACTTTGGCGACGCCGGTGACGTCGGCGGCCAGCGCCATCGACGGCAGCAGCAAGGCGAGGGCCGAAAATAGCAATTTCATGAACATGAATGGCCAATGCGAGGCGGCGAAAAGGCTCTAGACGCTCCGATTGTGGTGTGGATTTGACGGATGCGCCAGCACGGCCCAGTCGGACCCACCTCAATTTGCCGCGAGACCCCCCAAATGCCGCCCCCTCATGGCGGCCCGCGCCAGCGAAAGCCCCATCAGCACGAAGGCCGAGGTGACCTCGCTGCCGCCGACCAGGATGCGCGTCGGCGTCTTCATCTTGTTCCATTCATAGGCCCGGAACGGCCCGCGCCGGCCGCCCTCGCCGAAATGGTCCACAATGCAGCACAAGGCAGGCGTAAAGGTCGCGACATCGGCGCCGAGATGGCCGAGCGCCACCAGCGCCAGCGCGGCATCGAACGGGTTCATCTGGACCGTGATCAGCTCGCCTTCCACATAGGCCAGCACCCGCGCGCGGATGAGGTCGAAGGCGCCGTCCGGATCGAGCGTCTTTTGCGCCGTTTTCGGCAGAGCGACAAAAGCCGCATAGCAGCGGCCGAAATAGGCGCAATAGAGCTCCGGCAGGTAATAGATATGCGAGCGCGGATTGGCGAAGGCGCCGCTCTCGGCAAGGCGTCTCTGGAAAGAGATGATGCGGCGAACCGTCTCGAGGCGTTGCGGCGTCTCCAGCACCTGCCAGCGGGCCAGGTTGCGGAAGCTGACCTCGAGAATGTCGAGGTTGAGGGTTGGGTCGAGATCGTTGCCATAAGGCCGTTCGCCCCTCAGATTGTCGATCCAGGTCGCAACGCCGCCCTCGAAATCGATGTTGTCGTTGAGCGGCACGGTCACCTTGCGCTCGTTGTCGCCGCCATGCACCTGGTAGGTGGCATAGAAGTCGAGCAGCGGTTGGTTGAGGATGTCCTCGGTCGAGCCGGCCTGGGTGGCCGCCGAGAAGGAGCAGGCCGTGGTGTCGCAATCCGGCACGTAGATGCCGAAGCCCAGGTCCTGTTTGATCTGGGCGAAGAAGCGGGAAAAGCGCGGGTGCGGCATTGGCGGCAGCGCCGTGATCACGTTGAAAGCCTTGCCGTCGGCGCTACGCACCTCCTCGCGGCTGGTCAGGATGCAGAAATCCACCATCTCCGCGATTGCCTTGCGGGCGGCCGCCCTTTCAGCCGGCGCGGCAAGCCCGGTCTCGATGTAACCGAGCAGCGCTTCGGTGAAGAACGCATCATAATAGGCCGAGCGATGACGGATCTGCATCGGCTGCCACATCGGCTCGGCAATGCCTTGCCAGGGCGGGTCGATCAGTGCGGCGGCTTTCGAGCGCGCGATGAAGACGCGCGCCAGGTTGAACAGAAGCGTCGAGTTCTTGTAGCCGCGTGCGTTGAGCCCGCTCAGCGCCATCAGCAGTTCGCGGCCTTTCACGTCCGGATCGCCGATCAGGTTGAAGGCCGCGTAGGCCGGGATGTAGCCGTGCTTGCGATAGGTGCGCAAAAGATGCGCTCCACAACTCTTGATAATGTTCTCGATGATCGACAGCGCGGGCGGGCGCCCCGCATCTTGTGCGGGCTTCGGTTTGGGGTGGACCGGCGCGAGGGTGTCGAGCAGGGCTGCGACCGGCCGTCCGATGCTGGCCCAGTCGGGCTCGGCGTCGTCGCGGGCGCGGATCAAGGCCTCGCGCAGCGGCTCAAGCCGTCCGGGGTCGGAGAGTTCAGGCAGTCCCGCCCGTCGCAGCAGCGCGCGAAGCGCGGGGTTGCCGAGCGCGGTCCGGTAGAATTTGGAGATGTGCGGATCGCCGCCGCGGGCCTCAAGCAGCAGGGGATCGCAGAGGTCGTAGAGCGACGGACCGTCCTTGCCGGCCGTCAGCGCGCGATAGGCGGCTCCGGCGAAATAATGAAAACTCATCCGGATGTCTTTCAGCGCCAAGCCGTCGCCTGCAGGCGGCCGTCCCTCAAGCTCGCGCGTGGCTGGAACGCTATAGAACAAGCATGATCCGGAAAAGGCCTGCCCCGCACGCATTTGCGTCGAGCGACAAACGCTGGACGCGTTTGTGCCGGACGACAAACGCTGGAGGCGTTTGCGCGGAGATCACGTTTCGTGGCCAACGTGACTGATGTCACAGCGCCGCCCCTGTGTCGGCGGCAGAATCCGACCCAGCGTTGCTGATCCCAGAGGGTTGGATCGGCCCTGGAACTTCGTATTACATCGTATTTTCAATAGCTTAACTGACATCATCGGTTAACTATTGCCGGAACTGGCTTTGCAGGTTAAGGGTTTGTTTGTTGCGGTGCCGCAAATTCAACGCAGTTTGCCGGCACCTGCTCGAATAGATCCCTGAAAACCAACAAGACCCTTGGCACGACAAAGCGTCGCCGTGCCATTGGCAGCGACCAGGAAACGTGAAGTGATGAAGTTTTGGCAGCCTCGCATCTCCCGCCGCACGATCGCCGTTGCGGCAGCGCTGGTGGGCACGGTCTCGCTGGCGATTGGCGCCCATGCCGCGCTGAACAAGCGTGCGCTGGATGCCGCCAGCGCGGTTGCGACCGAGCAGGGTACCGACACGGCAACGAAGGCTTCCCGGCTGGCGCTGGTAATCGGCAACGGCCACTACCCTGATGCCGGCGAGCCGCTGGCCCAGTCGATCAACGATGCGCGCGCGCTTTCCGCAGCACTTCGCCGCGATGGCTTCGACGTCGATGTGGTGGAAGACGCCAGCAAGGACGACATGTCCCGCGCGATCGACCGCTTGCGCGCGAAGATTCGCCACGACTCCGTCGTGATGCTGTTTTTCGGCGGCTACGGCGTGCAGGTCGGCCGCGAGAGCTACATGATCCCGGTCGATGCCGCGATCTGGAGGGAATCCGACGTCCGCCGCGACGGGTTCAGCGTGGAAGCCGCGCTTGACATGATGAAGGCGCAGGGCGCCCGCGCCAAGCTGGTGGTGCTCGACGCCTCCCGCCGCAATCCCTATGAGCGGCGCTTCCGTTCCTTCTCCCACGGTCTTGCGCCGATCGCCGCGCCCGACAACGCGCTGGTCTTGACTTCGGCAACGCCGGGCAAGGTCGCCGAGGATTCCAAGGGCGAGAACAGCGTGCTGGTGACCGAACTTTTGAACCACCTGAACGCGCAGGCCGTCGGCGCCGAAGCCGCCTTCAACAAGACCCGCGTTGCGATTTCTCGCGCCTCCGAGGGCGAGCAGGTGCCTTCGGTGTCGTCCTCGCTGCTCGAGGACGTCCGCTTCGGCGCCGCCGAGGCCGAGGCGGCCGGCGGCTGATCGCGTAGCGATCATCCCAGGACGCGAGCAGCGATCATTTTGCTCCACCGTCATGCCCTCGTGCCCCGGATGCAGCGCAGCGCGAAAGTGATGCGCTGCTGATCCGGGGCCTACCTGCCTCGGGCAAAGAATGGGTCCCGGCTCTGCGTTGCGGCATTCCATGCCGCAACGCGTCCGGGACGCGAGGGCGCTACTTCTTCCCCGCAGGCGCAGCCGCTGCGGCGGCCGCGGCAGTCACCGGGCGGACCTGATCGCCCTCGCGCAGCAGCGCGCCGGCGCGGGCAACGACCTCATCGCCTTCATTTAGTCCGTCCTTGATCTCGATATTGCCCCCAGACATCAAGCCGATCTCGACCCGCCGCGTCTCGATGCGCTCGCGCCGCACCACCTGAACCACGGTGCCGGCGTTGCCGTATTGCACGGCCGACAGTGGCACCGCGACGCCGCAGCTCTGGGTCGTCGTGATCGACGCCCGCCCCGCTGCATTGACGAACAACCGGCGGCCGGTGGAGTTGCTGGTGATGGCGATGACGACCTGACCGAGCTGGCTGTTGGGCTCCACAGTGGGCGCCACCCGGCGCACCTTGCCGCCGACCTCGCCGGTGCCGATCACCTTGATGGTGGCCGACTGGTTGGGCTGCAGCTTGAGCAGGTCTTCCGTCGGCACCAGGCCGACCAGGTCAAATTCGGCGCGCGCGATGATGGAAAACAGCGCCTCGCCCTTGCCGGAGGCCATCGCGCCAACCACGGCGGAGGAGGAGGCGACAACGCCTGCAACCGGTGCCTGGACATTTTGCGAGCCGCCCTCGGGCGGTGAGAGGCGGGCGAGCAGCTGGCCCGCGGTGACGGTCTCTCCCGGGTCGACCATCACTTCGGCAACCCTTAAGCCGAACCGTTCCGGGCGGACCGCGGTCTCCTCGCGGGCGAGCACGATGCCGGACACCTCGACGATGTCTGAGAAGCAGGCTTTTTGCACCTTCAGCACGCTGACGGCCGGCGCCGTCGGCGGCGCCTTCTCATCGGCGGCAGGCGCGCATCCCGTGGCAAAGCAAAGGACGCCCGCGGCGACCAGGGCGGGAAGCGGGCGGGAAAGGGCGGAGGTGCTGAAATGACGCATCTGCAATTCCGGAGGGGGCCGGGGTTGATCGATAGCAGATGCGCGGCGCAGGGGCCATTGCGCGCGCATAGAAATTTCCCCTTTCGTTTCAACCTGATTTGCCCTGTCCAGTCCTCGCACAAAAAATATTCCGCTTTGCTCGTCGGGCAAATCATAGATAGAGGTCCGCGCCGTCCCGTCCCCTCAAAGAGGGGCGTTCCGGCCGATCGTCACGAAACGTGGGGCGGGATGCGATGGACGCTGGTCGCGTCAGGCGCGCGAGCTTGCGCGGATGAATGACGCGAGGCGGACGGCGAAGTCGTGTGGTCCTGACACGCCAAGGCAGGTGTCAAGTTGGCGACGATGCTCTGCATCGCGCCGATGACGGTGGCAAAAAAGCCAGGTCACCGGGGAGAGCACGAAGGAAACCGTAAAACCATCGCGCAGGGAATGCCGGATCGTTTTCGGTGAACTTGTGGTGACTACGCTCGTGTGCTCTTTCTCATTCGCACGCGAGGCTGCGGGTGCATCGGGCATCCGGAATTTCCTGCGCCCTCTTCTCTTCGAGGGACTTGTTGATGGCACAACTCGGGCGCACTCGCGCTGCGGGAAGCGGACGCGTGCTCTCGCTGCTGTTTGACAGGCTTAATCGGGCGCTAATGCGCACGACGTCTTGACCCTCCCCTGGAGGGGGAGGGTCGGCGAGCATCGCCTTGGTGATGCGAGACGGGGTGGGGTGCACAGTGAGAGATCATCACCCCACCCCGCCGCTCATTGCATTCGCGGCGACCCTCCCCCTCCAGGGAGGGTGAAAGATGGTGCGTGCGGAGCGCGCGCCAGCCCGCGCTATTTCCGTCGCCGCGCCGCGGCGGCGGAAGCGTCCACGACGTTGTCGACTTCCTCGCGCCAGCGCAGGATTTCCATCGCCAGCACCGGATGATTGAAGCCTTTCAGCTGCAGGTCGTCGAGCGGCCGCGCCTCGACCCATTGCTCGACTGCGCCATAGACGCGGCGGCTCACCACGATCTGCCCCGCCTTGGCCTCGTCGCACAGGCGCGAGGCGAGATTGGTGACGCTGCCGATCGCAGCATATTCCAGGCGGTGCTCGAAGCCGATCTGGCCGAGCGTGGCA
>Ga0306922_10000411_pt1 | contig 35405 bp, 34 predicted proteins | sample sta12Cox44000082_FD_203758 | JGI IMG/M metagenome (GOLD analysis project Ga0306922, IMG submission 203758) | Lab enrichment of tropical soil microbial communities from Luquillo Experimental Forest, Puerto Rico - statoxic.12C.oxic.44.000.082 (v2)... | ecosystem: Environmental > Terrestrial >... | reverse complement strand
GACCGATGTCTGGTGGGCGACGTCGGACATCGGCTGGATCGTCGGCCACAGCTATATGGTCTACGGCCCCCTCCTCGCCGGCTGCACGACGATCGCCTTCGAAGGCGCGCTCGATCATCCCCACGCCGCGGCGAACTGGCGCGTGGCCGTCGAAGAGTTCGGCGTGACGGGCATCTTCACGTCGCCTACCGCCATCCGCGCGCTGATGCGCTACGGTGACGCGCCACTCGCCGGCGTCGATCACTCGCGGCTCGAGCGCGTGGTCTCCGCCGGCGAAGTGCTGAACGCGCCGGCCTGGAACTGGCTGCAGAACACCATCCTTGGCGGTCGAACGCCCGTCATCGACCACATGTGGCAGACCGAAACGAGCGGCCCGGTGTTCGGCAACCCCTATGGCATCGCGCTCCTGCCGATCAAGCCGGGCTCGGCCACGATTCCGCTGCCCGGCATCGACGCCGCCGTCGTGAACCCCGACGGCACGCCGTGCGCCCCGGGCGAAAAAGGTGTCATGGTCCTCAAGCGCCCCTTTCCGGGCCTGACCGCCGCGCTGTGGGGCGAACCGGAGCGGTACGGCCGCGACTATTGGCAGAAGATTCCAGGCGTCTACTACACCGGCGACTCCGCGTGGATGGACGAGGACGGCTACGTGTGGTTTGGCGGTCGCGCGGACGAGATCATCAAGATCGCCGGCCACCGCATCGGCACGATTGAGGTCGAGACCGCGTGTCTCCAGCACCAGGCGGTCGCCGAATGCGGCGTCGTCGGGCGTCCCGATGACACGCGCGGCGAAGTGATCTCGGCCTTCGTCTTGTTGAAGCACGGCCACACACCGTCGGACGCCCTGCGGCGTGCGCTCGTCGACACGATTCGCCGCGAGTTGGGGCCGATAGCCGTGGTGGGCGAGCTGAACTTCGTCACGCTGCTGCCCAAGACGCGCAGCGGAAAGATCATGCGACGCGTCCTGAAGGCGGTGATCCTCGATCGCGATCCCGGCGACATCACGACGATCGAGGAGGAAGGCTCGGTCGACGAGGCGCGCGCGGCCTGGCGGCGGATGAAGACGGAGTTGGCGCGATGACGTCGGCATTCCGCGCGTTTCGCGTCTTTGACAACGGACAAGGGGGCGGGGTTGCCGGGCGCATCGTGTCGATGTCGCTCAACGAGCTGAGCGACGGCGCGGTCGTCATCCACGCGGCGTACTCGAGCGTGAACTACAAGGACGCGCTCGCGTGCACGGGCGCCGGCAAGATCATGCGACGGTTCCCGCTGGTCGGCGGTATCGACGTGTCGGGCACTGTCGAATCGAGCGCTGACGGGCGATTCAAGCCTGGCGACCGGGTCCTCGTCACAGGGTTCGATCTTGGCGTCGCACACGACGGCGGCTACGCCGAATACGCGCGTGTTCCAGCGGACTGGGTCGTCCGCGTGCCCGACGGCCTGACGCCTGCTGACGTGATGGCGATCGGCACCGCCGGATTCACCGCGGCGCTCTCGGTTCTCCAGCTCGAACGACACGGGTTGGCGCCCGAGGCCGGACCGGTGATCGTGACCGGCGCCACCGGCGGCGTCGGCAGCATGGCGGTGCAGCTCCTGTCGACGCGCGGTTACCGCGTCACGGCGCTGACGGGGAAGGATGCCGAGCACGAATATGTGCGATCGCTCGGCGCGGCGGAGGTGCTGGCGCGCGGCAGCGTCCAGATGGGTACCCGGCCGCTCGAGAAGGCAACGTGGGCCGGCGCCGTCGATGCCGTCGGCGGCGATACGCTCGCCTGGCTGACGCGGACGATGATGTACGGCGGCGCGATCGCCTGCTCGGGCCTGACCGGCGGCACCGATCTGCGCACCACCGTGATGCCCTTCATTCTGCGAGGGGTGAAACTGGTCGGGATCGACTCCGTGCTGTGTCCCATGGATGTCCGTCTGGAAGCCTGGCGACGGCTCGCACGGGATGTGACATCTGGGGCGCGACCCGGCCCCCTCGCGACGATGACGCGCGAGATCTCGCTCGACGAGCTGCCCGCCGCATTCCAGACGCTGCTCAGCGGCGGCGCACGTGGTCGCTTCCTCGTGAAGCTTCCGGGATCTAAGTGATTGGTGAACAAAGGAGAGCAACCATGGCGGCCACGTCGTCTCACGTCAGTCGGCCGACGATCCTCAGTCGTCGGACGATCCTCAAGTCCTCGATTTGGGGCACGGCGCTCGCGGTCATGCCGCCGGGTGCCCGGTGGGTTGGGGCTCGGGCGGACGGGACGCGCTCCCGGGGCGCGGGCAGTCCGCGGGCCGAGGGCGGTTTCGCGGCACCCGCCGCGTCATCGGCCATGGCGCCCGTCGTCGAGACCACGAGCGGGAAAATCCGCGGCGTGGCCGCGAACGGCGTCCAGATCTATCGCGGCGTCCCGTACGCCGCGCCGACCGTCGGTTCGAATCGATTCATGCCGCCGCGGAAAGTCGAGCCCTGGACCGGCGTGCGCGACGCCTTCCAGAACGGCCACTCGTCGCCGCAGGTCGCGCCCTCACCGAGCGCCATCGGATGGGGTCTTCGCGGGAGCGCGGCGCAGGGCGAGGACTGTCTCGTCCTGAATATCTTCTCGACCGGCGTGAACGACGGCCGCAAGCGGCCGGTCATGGTGTGGATCCACGGGGGCGGCTACACGTACGGTTCCGGCTCGTCGCTCGGGTACGACGGCGCAAACCTTGCGCGAACCGGCGACGTCGTCGTCATCTGCATCAACCACCGCCTCAACGTCGTCGGCCACCTCTATCTCGGCGCCGCGGCCGCCGAATTGGCCGACTCGGGGAACGTCGGCATGCTCGACATCGTCGCGGCGTTGCAATGGGTGCGGGACAATGTCGCGCAGTTCGGCGGAGACCCGGGCAAGGTCACGATCTTCGGGCAGTCGGGCGGCGGCGGCAAAGTCAGCACGCTCGTGGCGATGCCTGCGGCAAGGGGCCTGTTCCACAAGGCCATCGTCGAAAGCGGGTCGACACTGAAGCAGATGACGCGCGACGAGGCACAGAAGACGACAGACCTTGTCACCTCGCAGCTCGGCCTGAAGCCGACAGCTGTCGCTCAGCTGCAGCAGGTGCCGATCGCGAAGCTGCTTGCCGCGATCGGCGGCGCCGCCAATGCGGGCGGCGGCGGCGTGCGGTTTGGTCCCGTCGTCGACGGCCATTCGCTGCCGCGCCATCCGTTCGATCCCGACGCACCGGAGACGTCGGCCGATGTGCCGATGATCATCGGCACGACGGAAACCGAAGGGTCGTACTTTGCGCCGCCCGATCTCCTCTCGCTCGACGAAGCGGCCGTCCGCGCCCGGCTGAAGGAACGGCTCGCCGCCGACGGCGACCGCATGTACGATTTGTTCAAGAAGCGTCGCCCCGCGGCAACGCCGAGCGAGATCTATTTCACGATCTCGGCGTTTCCGTCGAACGCGCATCTGCAGGCCGAACGCAAAGCCGCCCAGCGTCGCGCGGCGGCGTTCCTGTACCAGATACGGTGGCGCACGCCGGTCGATGGCGGCCGCCGGCTCTCGCCGCACTGCATCGAGATTCCGTTCGCGATGCAGAACCACTGGCACCTGCCGGAGATGGTCGGGACGGGGCCGGAGCTGCAGCCGCTTGCCGACAAGGTCAGCGGCGCATGGGTCGCGTTCGCGCGCACCGGCAATCCAAGCCACTCGGGCATCCCGAACTGGCCGGCGTACAGCGCGGCCGAGCGTTCGACCATGCACATGAACAACGAATGGACCGTCGTCACCGATCCCGACCGCGAGGAGCGGCTCGCGCTGCTGTCGCTGCCTCGTCTGCCGATGTTCTGATTCCAGCTCCGCGCGGCGCCGCGAGGGCTCACGGATGGTCGGCGATCGACGCGATCAGCTCGGAATAGGGAGGACCCGTGAAGACCAAGACGTCCCGCATTGCGATCCTCGCCGCTCTGGCGGCCATCTACGCCGGCTCGATGCGCTTGACCGGTCAGGCGCCCGGGGGGCTCGGCGCGCAGGGCGCCCGGTCCGACGCCCGCGACTGGTCGCAGGACGCACCGATGAAGATCACCGAGCCGTTCACGCTCGCCAGCGTCGGAGATGTGATCATCGTCCGGCCGGCGTCACAGCTGCACGACGCCGGGCTGCAGCGCGCGATCGGCGTCATCGGGGACGCCGACGTCGGCTTCGGCAATTTCGAATCGCTCATTCGCGACGAGCGCACGTTCTACGGTCCGCTCGGCGGCAGCATGATCGGCACGAAGGAAGTCGCCGCCGATCTGAAGGCGATGGGCTTCAAGCTGATGAACCGCGCCGGCAATCACCTGATGGACTCCGGTCAGGAGGGCCTCTTCGAGACGGTACGCCTGATGGATCAGGCCGGTCTCGTCTACGCGGGCGTCGGACGAAACCTCGACGAGGCGCGCGCGCCGCGATTCGTCGAGACGCCCAAGGGCCGCATCGGGCTCGTCGGGATGTACAGCGAAACCGGCGGCACCCAGTCGCGGCTCGCGGCAACGTATCGCGTGGGCGTCACGGGTGGCCGGCCCGGCCTGAATGTCGTGAATGTCACACGCGCCATCACGGTCAGCGCCGATCATCTGGCGCTGCTCAAGAACGTGAAGACGGCCGTCTACGTGCACCGGAATGAGTACTCGAACGCCGTACGCTCGCCGGCCCAGGAGCCGGCGGGCGCCGTCGAGCTGTTCGGGACGACGTACAAGGCGGGTGCCCGGCCGGGCGAGCTCACCTATACCATGAACGCCCGCGATCTGCAGGAGAACCTGCGCAGCGTCAAGAGCGGCAAGCAGTACTCCGACTTCATGATCGCGACCATCCACGCCCACCAGGGCGATTCGGTTCTGCAGGCGTTCCTGTTCGAGGATCATCCCCCCGACTTCCTCGTCGAGCTGGCGCACGCGACGATCGACAACGGGGCCGACGCCTTCGTCGGCCACGGCCCGCACATTCTCCGCGGCATTGAAATCTATAAGGGAAAGCCGATCTTCTACGATCTCGGCGAGTTCTTCCGCGAGTGGGATTGGAGCTGCGACTGCAACTTCACGCCGAGCGGCGACGTGACGCAGGCCGAGAGCGTGGTGCGCGGGCTGGAGGCCCGGGGCGTCGTCGAGCCGATTAACTATGAGAGCGCCATCGCGCTCAGCCGCTTCGACAAAGGGCGGCTGCAGGAGATCACAATTTATCCGATCTGGGCGAGGCACGACGGGCCGCTCTCGCGCCGCGGGCTGCCGATGACGGCGCCGCCGGAAATCGCGCAGCGGATTCTGCAGCGGCTTCAGAAGCTGTCCGAGCCGTACGGCACGCGCATCGCGATCGAGGGGAATGTCGGCGTCATCCGGCCGGGTGTCCGGACGACCAGTTCACAGCAGTAACCCAGTCCAAGGGAGACCCGCAGGCCGTCGCGGGATTTACGCACGTGGGGTATCCGCAGCAACTACGGGTGCTGCTCGGCATCGCGAAACCCCTGGGCGCCATTGGGCTGCTGGGTGGTGCTGCTGGTCCTTCTCGCCCTCTCCTATGGGACGCGCCCTGAGAATCGGCAGTCGCCCGTAGCGCCCTCGGTCGCGTGAACACGACTCAGGCCGCTCATCGCTTCCATCCAGGCCTCATCCGAGTTTCGCAGCGCCCCGCAGGCGGTGACGCACGCGACCGAGCGCCGTTACGACTGGGCGGTCTTGAAGGGGTTAAACACGCGTACGTCGAAATGACCGAAATCGGGCTCGTTCCGGGTGGCGACGATGACGCCGTGCACTCGGGCCGTGGCAGCAATCATCGCGTCCTCAATCAATTCGTCGGAGCGTCCGTGCATGAGGCGACCCCACTCACGAAACGCACGGGTGTCCATTGGCAGAATCTGGAATGAGTCCGAGAGTTGATCGACCCAGCGCTCAATCTCCGCGGCTCTGTCCGGATCCTGCTGGCGGGTCAGCTCGACGCCGCTCTGCAGCTCGCCCATCGTAACCGCCGAAAGGAATAACTGATCGTCCCGCAAGCTGCGAAGCCAGGACACCACGGCACCGTGCGGTTTCCGTTTCCGCAATTCGGAGACGACGTTCGTGTCGAGCAGGTAGGTGCTCACTTCAGCCGCGCGGGAGTCCGTCTACGCAAGGTGCGCCTGAGGGGAATGAGGTTGTCTTCAAACAGTGGGCGAGGACCCGGACCCAGAAGCAACGCCTTCAGACTTGGCCGTGCCGCCCTTTGGAGCCGACGCCATTCCTCGATCGGGACCAGGACCGCAGCTTCCTGACCGCGCCGCGTCACGATCTGAGGACCTTTCTTGATTGTGACGTCCAGCAATTCGCTGAACCGTGCCTTGGCGTCCTGTACCTTCCACGCAGCCACCGGTGAACCCCTCTAGGAGTATATGACTAGTCATCAGACTAGTCAATATCTTGGCTCTCCTGTTTCATCGCGGCCCGTCGCGCTTGCCGCGGCACCCAACGCCGACCTCGTGCCCGGCCCGGTCATCGTCACCATCGAGATCACGTTCACGATCCGCTGAGATCAGGGCTCGCACTATCGCTGAGAGACACAAACACCGAGAAGATCAGGATCAGGGGGATTCGACTTGGGTCTCTGGGTGGCGGCAGCGCGCGTCGTGGCAGTCGTGGCAGCAAGCGCTTGTGGGGTCGACGTCGCGGTGACAGCTCTCCATATAGTGCAGCGAACAAGCAACACCTACGCCCCTCTCGTGGTCTCGCCGCGCGTGCTGTATCACTCCCTGCTCGGCTTCTGGGCCTGCATGGTCAGTGTGGGGATCGCTCGCGTTCTCGCCCGTCCCGATCTCGTGGCCATCCTGAGAGGGCGATCGGCGATGGTTGGTGAAACAAGCTACGGTGTTTCCGAGTCCCTGATGATCGTCGCTGCGTTGTTGGGACTCGCGATTGCCCAGCTGTTGCTGCTGCGATAGCACGCCAGCGCGCGCACGCGTCGAAGCACCTGGGCCCCCTGGTTCGCGCACGGGCGCAGTTATTCCTTTACTGTACCATCATGTTGACAAAATAAAGCAGATAGTTTAGAAAGACAAGCATACGGGTGCCGATGCCAATCGCGATGGGCGACCGTGCCCACATTCAAGTTCGGCCGCAGGTCAAAGCGCAGCTGACCCGGTTCTTTGCCGAGGCGCTGGGCTGTGGTGCGCCGGTGGTCATGGACACGCCCGGCCTAGCGGAGCCCATCCTCGCTTTTCGCTTCCCGAGCGGCGGGTCGGTGAGCTTCGAATTCTCGCCGGACGCGCCGGATGAGCGGCAAGCGCGTCGGGGGGCGTGGCTCGAAGTGCGCACGGACGACACGGAGCTGCTAATCGCGCGTGTCTTGAATGCCGGCGTGGAGCGAATCCGGCACCCGGCAACGCCGACCTTCTACTTCGTTGCCCCGGGCGGCCAGGTGTTCGGCATCGTCCCGCAGCCGAGAGCCTGAGCCGTGGTGGTGGCGTTTCTGCGGATCGCGGCGGGCCTGGCGTTACTTCAGGGCGTCGGCCATGCCGCTGCGGTCGTGCGATGGGCGCCGATGAGAGGAGCGCGCGAGGCGGCCGTCGTTGACGCGATGAAGTCCCAGTCCTTCGTCTTCCAGGGCCTGGCTCGCAGTTACTGGGACTTCTTCTACGGTTACGGCCTTCTCACGGCATTCAACTGTTTCGTCGAGGCGGCCGTGCTCTGGCAGGTGGTCCGCCTCGCGCACCCATCCGATCCATCCGCTGTGAGAGTCATGGCGGCCATCTTCCTCATCGCCAATCTTGCGCATGGATACCTCTCGTGGAGGTACTTCTTCTTCACGCCCGTCATCTTCGATGTCGCGATCACTCTGTGCCTGATGGCGGCGCTCGTCGCAAAGAGCATCACGCCGGCGTGATGAGCGTTTCGCCGCTGGGGTACTGAGTCAGCCAGCGGTCTTGACATCTGATGCTCTACGTTATATCATCACGCATCAGTGAGGACGACTATCGACATTGCCGAGCCGATTCTCCGGGAGGTCAAGGCCATCCACCAAAAGGAAGGCCGGTCGATGGGCGCCGTCGTGTCGGAGCTGCTCGCGGACGCGCTCGCCCGGCGGCGGACACCACCACAGAAGCCCTCGTTTCGATGGACTTCACGGCCCATGAAGGCGCTCGTCGATTTGGCCGACAAGGATGCGATGTACGCCGCGCTCGATGCCGATCGATCGTGAGTTATTCCCTCGACGTCAACCTGCTCCTCTACGCCTCGGATCGATCAAGCGATCGCCATGAGGCAGCGAACCGCTTCGTCGAATCGTGCGCGGCCGGTCCGGAGCTCCTCTTTCTGGCATGGCCGACGCTGATCGCTTACCTTCGGATCGCGACCCACCCCCGGATATTCGCGGCGCCGTTGTCGCCTGACGAGGCGATGGCTAACGTCAGCGCGCTGCTCGCGTTGCCGCACGTCCGGGCAGTGTCTGAGTTGGAAGGCTTTGTGGACGCGTACAAACAGGTGACGGGCGAGCTGATCGTGCGCGGAAACCTGGTGACCGACGCGCACCTCGCTGCCATCCTTTTCCAGCATGGGATCCGAACGCTGTATTCGAACGATCGCGACTTTCGCAAGTTCATATCTCTGGACGTGCGCGATCCCTTTGCGAGGGAATCGGTTTCCAATGAAAGCGGAGAGTCTCCAAGTCGATCGGGTTAATCGCATCTCACATATGGTGTCCTGCGATGGGCTGCGACATCCGCATGTTCCACATGCGTCCCATCGGCCCGGCAGGAGGGCGGAGCCGGAAGAACACATGAAACGAGACGGGATGATTCCCGTACGCGGGCGTCAGCGCATCGGGCACTCGATAGAAGGTGATGTCGGCACCGATCGCTCCCTGGAACCCGCGGAGCTGCAACAAGTCACGTGAGCCACCGAGCGTGACCGCAAAGACCGGATCTTTGACGGCAGCCGCGGGTCCCTCGACGAGGTACCAGTGAGGAGAAGCGCCGTCTCGACCTGCAGCCCCTCGAACCGGCCGTAAATCGTGTTCGGCCCGGTATGCCGCGCGCCCTCGACGAACACGGCGTTCCGTGCACCGTGGTCCGTGTCGTTGCGGCCGTATCCGGCTGTCACCGACGAAAGGTCACTCCCACTCCGCCGCATCCATGATACAGATGCTGTCGTGCGCTGGATGTTGCCGGGCTCGAGCTGTTGAAAATCGACCCTTCCGCGACCCACGGTCCATGATCTATCGCGGCCGTGATCACACCGAAGGAGATGTGCGTCGAATCGAACGTGTGATGGCTGAGCGGCGCAGCCGGGTTGTCGCCGGCCGACGCCCGATGCATGAACGCGACCGGGCCGAGCGCCGGCTCGCCGGACGGCGCTCCGGCGATCGTGAAGCCGGTCGAGCTCCCGACCGGCATGCGCCAGATCGCCGCCGCCACCTGCATGAACAGATCGTGCGGGTGCTGCCGATCGATGACCGGGTGCCCATTCAGGGCTTCGCCGACCTGAAAGATCTCCCGGTAGCCGTCGATGCCGACCGTTGCCGCATCGAGGCTGAACATGCTGGTGAACGTCAGATGCCCACGCGCGGTCTCGCGGCTGGGCCATCCCCATCCACCAGTTCGGCACCACGAACTCACTGCCTCCCCGAGGGGTGCCTTGATGATTGAAGACGGCAAACAGCACGCCGTCCTGCATGAACTGCCAACCCCCGTCCATCTTCATGTCCCTCTGCATGTGCGCATGCTCGGGCTGCCCCTGTTCCACGTCTTGCTGCTGATCCGTCTCTTGCCCGTACGCGGACGGTCCGGCCGCCAGTGCCAGCCACACACTCATCACCCACACGCGATTGCTCGAACCTAACCAGGGCATCGACGTCTCGCCGAACCTTCCGCGATGACGACACTTCCAGCGATCCGCAGGTTTCTGCCGCGCCGGGCTCGTTGCCGAGCGCTGAACGCTGAGGGCGCCGTCGACCCAGGTGCCTGGAGGCTTAAATGCGAAGGGAGACCGACAGAGAGCGTGAGAGGAGATCGACCGGTGGGCTTGCGAATGCGGCGGAGAGGGGACGGATCGGCGCCATCATGGGCGTCAGATCCACGTCCGCCACGCTCGCAGGAACTGCGGCTCGGGCGATCGGCGCGGAGCTGGCCGCCACCGTCATCACCGTGCCGCTGTGGTCATGGCCACACGGTCTCGGTGCGTGACCCATGCGAAGGCCCGCGGGGCTCGAGTGATGACAGGTCGGTTCCTGCGATGTGCTGTTGAAGACGCCGGCGGCGCGCCCTTCACACGAAGCGGCGCATCGTTCGAGTGCCACAGGAAGGAGCGCAACGGCGGCGGCCGCCACGACAGCGACCGCCGCGCGCGTCGTCCACGACATGAATGGATTTTATATCACTCGCTATCGTCGCCACCCACGGTAGCCGTGTTCATACCGCTCATGCGCCCAGCCACGGTGTTCATAGCGCTCGTGCGCCCATCCGCGTGCGGGGTACGGACGAGCCCAGTAGCCCGGCACCCAGCGATATCCCACGTAGTACCCCGGCACCCAGACAGGTGCTGCGTAGACAGGCGGCGGGGGAGCGACCACGACCGGTGGAGCGACGACGACCGGTGCGGGCGAACCAACAACGACCGGAACACCAATACCAACCTGCACCGAAACGTGTGTGCCTGCCTGTGCCGCAGGCGCGGTGGCGAGCCCCAGAACCGACGTCAGCGCCGCGACTTGTGCGAAACGTGCCAACATGGCCGCCTCCTTCGTGAGCAGTAGATAGCGAGACCGATGCCAAGTCTCGCCCGCATTCGAGATGCGAGATTCCTGGCAAAACCGGGCAAGCCAACACCCTTTCCGCGCTTACGCTGCTCTGCTCGGACCACGCGATGTGCCCCCTAAAGAGGACAGCTCCAAGAGACCCAACTTGGCCGAGAACCCGTCGTGCCGGCTGGCGAATGGTGTCGGCGTGCGACTAGAAATCAAACCGCACGCCGAATTGGATCACGCGGGCTGGCTTCGCGCCCGTGATCGTTCCGGCGTTGCTCTTGTCGAGGGTGATGTTCGGCAGCTGAAAATTCGTGTGGTTGGTCACGTTGAACGCTTCACATCGGAGCTGCACGCGCCCGCGTTCGCGAACGCGAAAGGCTTTCGTCACCGCTAGATTCATCACCATCGTGCCGGGGCCGTCGAGGATGTTGCGGCCCGAATTGCCGAAGCGGTAGGCGCTGTCGGGCACGATGCTGAACGCCGTCAGATCGAACCATCCGTTTGCCGACGGGTTTGGAAGCGTTCCGCTCGCTGCACGGTCCGGACGCGTGGCTTCACCCAGGTCTGCCGACGCACCGGACACTTGTGGCGTGAACGGCTGGCCGCTGTATACGGCACCAGTGCCCGCAAGCTGCCAACCGCCGAGCAGAGCACTCTTCCACTCGAGCGCGGATGGGGCGGGCCCCGGCAGCTCCCAGGCAAAGTTCATGGTGAAGACGTGGCGGATATCGAAGTCCGAACGGCCGCGCTCTGCGTTCGGATCGAGTGAGTTCTGCGCCCCCTGGTATCCGCCCGCGCCGGCATAGTTCAACCCCGAGGCCACGTCGATCGACTTGCCGTAGGTGTAGCTTCCGCGGAAGAACAGCCCGCGCTCGAAGCGTTTGCGGATCGTGACCGTGGCGGAGTCGTACCTCGAGTCGGATCCAAAAGAGTAGAACTCGATGTCAGAGAAACCGGTATAGGGCCTGCTCGTGGAGGTCGGGGTGCGTACCTGCTGGTTGATGTCGTACTTTCGTCCGAGATTGACCCCTTGAGAGCCTGCGTACCCGAGCTCAATGGCCACACCGCGACCGAGGTCGCGCTCACCGGTGAGATTCCAGCTCCGAAGGTAGGGCGACGCGGGGTTCACCTCGTAACCGGCTGCCGTCGTGACCCCCGAGACCTTGGCGAGCGAATCGGGAAAAGGATTGGAGAGCGTCAAGAGGCGAGGGTTGCTCGTCGATCCGGTGAAGGTCTGCGGGATCGAGAACGGAAACCCGCCCGCAAGATCGGTGCGAATGGCGCTCAATCGCGAGCTGGTGTAAAAGACTCCGAACCCGCCCCGGACGACCGTGCGGTTGCCCCCAAACGGACGCCACGCGAAGCCAAGCCGCGGTGCAACGTTCGTGTAGTTCGTGTTGACGAGCGACGAGGGGAGCCCGTAGTCGCTGCCGAGCCCCACGAGACCTGTCAGGCCGGCGTTCGCCACGATGGTCTGCCAATCCGGTACCGTGCTCACCCCGCCAAGGAGGACCTTCCCCACGGACGGGTCGAAGCTCGACATCTGCCCGTCCCGCTCGTAAGGCGCAAACTGGATTTCATAGCGCAAGCCCAGGTTGAGCGTCAGGTCAGGATGGATCTTGTAATCGTCCTGCACGTAGGTGCCGAGTGCGGTGGTGTACAGATGATTCGTCACCGTCCCGATCTTGCGCGACGTGCTGCTCGGATAGCCGAGCAGAAAATCGGCGAACCCGTTGGTGGTCAGCTTGCCGTTGAATGTAAACGTGCCGTTGAAGTTCATGTTCGTCGGCTGAAAGTACTGCACGCGAAGGATGTCTCCCCCAATCTTGAGCGAATGCTTGCCCTTGATCCAGGTGACGGCGTCGTTCCAGTTGAAGTTGTTCACGGTGTAGCGAATCGGGTTGCTGGCGTTATCGCCGACCGTTTCGTAGCCGTTGATCGTGAACCGGGGAAATCCCATGAGGCTCGGATCGGTGGTGGTCCCCGGAATGCCGAGCTCCGCCGCCCAATTCGTCCCCGCGTGCGCGCTCACCTCCTCGTTGGTCGTGCGCGTCAGCCCGAAGCGCATCTCGTTCACCAGGCCCGGGCCGAAGACTTTCGTGTGAGAGATCCCGTAAAGCGACTGGCGGTTGGTGGTCGTCGAGCCGAAGGTGCCCAGCGGGCTGCCGGAGAAGGGATTCGTCGTGGTCTCGCGACGCTCCAGCGCGCGAACGGACAGGTTGTCGGTCGCGCCCAGACGGTGATCGACCTTGACCACGAAGTTGTCCCAATCATCCGGCGTGGGCAGGTTGGCGATGTTGTTGTTCGGACCGGGTCGGTTCGGGAGTGAAATGTACGGCAAGAGCTGCAGCGCCACCTGGCTGATTCGCTCGGCGGGAATCTTGTTGCCCGGAAAACAGCCGCTCATATTCGTGGCCGTGCAGGGACCGGACGCCAACGGATCCTTGAGCAGAATCGGCTTGCCCGTCGCGTCGATCGACTGCGAGAAATCGCCCGCGCGCTCGAGCGCCGTCGGCACGACGCCCAGGCTGTTCGAGCCTTGGACCTGGCGGAAGCTTTCCCAACTGAAGAGGAAGAACGTCCGGTTGTGCCCGTCGTAGGTCCCAGGAATCACCAGCGGACCGCCAAGGGTGGCGCCGAACTGGTTGCGGCGGAGCTCGCTCTTCGCGACATCGAAGTAATTCCGGGCGTCGAACCGGTCGTTGCGGAGATACTCCGACAAGGTGCCGGTCAGCTGGTTGCCGCCGGACTTGAGCACCATCGACACGACGCCGCCGGCGAGGCGGCCGTATTCTGCCGAATACCCGCTCGTCAGCAGCTTGAACTCCTGCAGCGCGTCGAGCGGCGGGCGCGCCTGCGAGCCGGCATCGCGCGGGTTCTGGTCGTTCAGGCCGTCGATGAGGACGTTGCTGGCATCGGCGCGGGCGCCGTTGATCGTGTAGGGCGAGCCCTTGGCGCTCTGCTCCGCCGGCTGAACTCCGGGAACGGTGAAGGCCAGATCGTTGAAGTCGCGGCCGTTCAGCGGCATCTCCCGGATTTCGTGGCGCGAGATGACGTCGCCTCTCGACGAGGTTTCCGTGTTCACCAACGGGACCCTGGCCGTGACCTCGACGCTCTCCGACACTTCGCCGACCTCCAGGCGTGCATCGACCCGCGCGGTTTGCTCGACTTGCAGCTCCAAGTGGCTCTCCCGAAGCGGCTTGAACCCGGGCTTCTCAATCGTGATTTCGTAAAGACCTGGGGGGAGGTTGGACACGGTGTAATCCCCGTCGTCCTCCGACTCAACCGCGCGCACCTCGTTCGTGGCCTCATTGCGCACGCGAATCGTGGCCTTGCCCACGACTGCCTCTGTCGCATCGACGATTCGCCCGACGATCGTGGCAGACGGGGTCTGCGCCGCCAGAACGGCGGCGAAGATGGTCACCAACGTCCCAGCTCCGCCCGGCACATGCGCTCCAGGCGAGCTATTCAATGTCCCGGGGGAAAGGGTCCCCTTGTGAGCCGTGACGCGGCGGCGGAGCCGTGGAACTGGGCGCAGGCTTGCCGTCGATCGTCACGGGCTCCATGAGCTCGATCCGCGTGCCATCGGGATCGAACAGGTTGACCTGCCGCTTGCGATTCACGCCGACTTGTATGGCAATCTCCTTCGCGTAGGCGCCGCGAGCCGCGCGCTTCCGCAGCTCGTCCACAGCCTTCTGCGCGTCAGGAACCATGAGGCTGACGTGGTTCTTCGTCCCCCGCTCCTCAGGCGCGGGGAGCTTGCCGTAGAGCATGAACTCCACGTAATCGTCCCCTTCCGGCACGCGCATGTTCACCCAACTCAGCGAGGTTCCCGAGCCGGCGCTGCCTCGCCAGAACTCACCGAATCCGAGAATGCCGCGGTAAAACCCTATGGATGTGTCCAGATCGCCCACCAAGAACCCGGCGTGCATGATATGCGTGGAGACACGGGTATCGGGCATGTGCTGGCCTGCGTCCTTGCTCGTCATGCTGTCCGGCTGATACTCGACGATTTCGATGATGTGGTCGTCCGGATCCTTGATGTTGAAGTTCTTGTTGCCCGTTTGACCCTTGCCCACCTTCTCCGGAACACTCACGCTCTTCGTGGCCAGGTAGGTCCGCATCCGGTCGGCGTCGTCCGTGTAGATCGAGACGTGATTCAGCCGCTCGCCGGCCCGCGGTTCCTCCGCGAACAGCTCCAGGTACTGCCTGTCGTTGATCTTGATGAAAACGATGCGCTCGGAGCCGTCGCGCTTCTTGAGCGTGAATGGCTCTTCATCGAATCCGAGGAAGTCCTTGTAGAAGGTCCGCGTCCTGGCCAGGTCGCTGACGTAGAACGCCACGTGCGCGACGCCCAGAATCCTCGGGCGGTTCGCCCCGTCCTGGGCGGGCGTAGACGCGGCGAGCAACGCCGTCAGCCCTGCGGTCACGCACACGGCGGATGCGAGATACACGGTCACCAGCTGTCGAGCCAACGGTTTCATATCGCCACCTCAGATGCAGGTACGGCTCCTTGCGTATGCACCTGGGCGGATGCCAGTCCCGCCAATACCCCGTGCATGAAGCCGAGCGACGCCATCATCCCGGGAGTCGGGTTGTCGCTGTTGATCTCGTACTCGAGGTTGACGTAGCCGGGATAGTTCATCTTCTTCAACTGCTTGAAGATCTCCGGCACCGGGACGGCACCCTTGCCGACATCGCACTGGCTCTGCTTGTCGTCGGCTTTGCGAAGATCCTTCATGTGGATGTCGAGCAACCGGGGGCCTGCCAGAGCAATCGCCTCGACGACGTCGGATCCTGCGCGAATCGAGTGTCCGATGTCGATGCACAGGCCCACCAGTGGGTCCAGGTCTTTCACCGCGTCGAGTACCTGGTGCGGTGCCTGAAAAGTCTTGTCCTCGGGCCCGTGATTGTGCACCGCCACCTTGATGTTGAACTCGCGCGCCAGCTTCTCGACATGCGGGAGGGCTGACGAACTCTCTTCGATTCATCGACGTTCCCTCGGGTGTTCGAGATTCCGCGGGCACAGTGCGCCCAGAGTGGTCGATCTCGCAAGTAAATTCACCGTCTTTTCACGGTAGAGAGGCCCAGGACGGTGCAGAAACCGGCACGACTATAATCGGCCGGTGGGCGTCCCCGCCACAACTGTCACCGGCGCGACCGACGCCAGGTCTGGTGATGACCGCCGGCTGCTGGTCCAGCGAATTGCGGCAAGCCGCGTCTTCGGCAAATCGGCCAGGCTGCGCCAACTACTCGTCTATCTCTGCGATCGCGTGCTCGAAGGGCACCTCGAGCCGATTCACGAGCAGGAGGTCGGGCACCATGTCTTCGGCCGCCCCGAGGCCTACGACACAACCGCCGACAACATTGTGCGGGTCCACGCCTCACTGCTGCGAAAGCGGCTCGCCGAATACTTTTCCACGGAGGGCGCGCTCGAGCCGATCGTGATCGAAATCCCAAAAGGGAATTACGCGCCGGTGTTCCGAGGGCGCGAGGGCGAGCCCCCCGGGGCCCATGCGCCCGGTGGGAACGTCGCGGCAGGGCTGCCCGAGGACCGTGGGTTCGCCTGGTCAGTCTGGCTCCTGGGAGCGGCGGTGGTGGTGTTCGCCGCGGCAACGGCGTTCCTTCTGATCAAGCCGCGTCAGGCGCAGCGTGCCGCGGACGAACGGGCGGCGCACCCCATCGTTCACCTGTTCTGGTCTCAAGTCATCCGCCCGGACCGCCCGACCGACATCGTTCTCGACGATGCGAGCGTCGGGCTGTATCAGGATCTCACGAAGCGTCGCGTGCCGCTGAACGACTACTACGACCGCAGTTATCTCCGCAAATTGCCCGAATCGGCCGACGCCGATGTCTTGAATCGAAGCGCGGCGGCGTCGGTCTTGATCCGCCGCTACGCAAGTTATGCCGCCGTGGCCCCGCTGTGGAAGCTGTTCCAGGTGTTTGAGACCGAGCGCGGCCAGCCGAGCGTGCAATTCGCGCGCGACTATTCCTTTCACGCGTTGAAGACGAACAACACGATCCTTCTAGGCGGCAGTCAATCGAACCCCTGGGTCGAGCCGTTCGAGGACCGCCTTGGTCTCCGATGGGAGTTCGACCGGGACCTGGAGAGCGCGTACCCGATCGATGTCTGGGCGAATGAGTCCGAGCGCTCGAGATTTCACCCGGTGGCCCAGGCGGGCGAGATACGGGAAGGCTACTGCGCGATCTCGCTGTTATCGAACCTGGGCGCGACCGGAAATGCGTTGCTGATTTCGGCGACGGGAGGAAGCACGATGGCGGCGTGTTCCGAGTTTCTGACCAACGAACAAGCCGTATCGGCCTTACATCAGAGACTTCCCGGCTCGAGCGACACGCTGTTCCCGCCTTTCGAGGCGCTGCTGCGCATCAAAGGCCGGAGCACGCAGCCGCGCGACATCAGTGTCGTGCTGAGCCGCCCGCCGCGCAAGTGACCGGTCAACGGTTCCTGGCTGTATCGGGTCTCTGAAGGGAGTGCCTTGGAGTACGAGCTGCAGCCAATCGGTTGGGTCGAGTCTCCGCTCGTCGATCGGGCCGCCGCGCCCAAGCAGGGAAACGAAGGATCTCCGGATGCATGGCTTGTCTTCGACGCGCGGTTCAGCGAAGGGCTTCGAGGCCTGGAGGTCGGAGACCACGTCCTCGTCCTGACGTGGCTGGATCGAGCCCGGCGCGATGTGCTGCTCGTGCACCCGCGGGGAAGGCCTGCCAACCCCATGCAGGGGGTTTTCAACAGCCGCTCCCCGGACCGGCCGAATCCGATCGGATTGCATCGCGTGCAGATTCTCGCTATGAAGGCCAACAGAATCCTGGTGCGCGATTTGGAGGCGCTTGACCGGACGCCGATCGTCGATGTGAAGCCGGTGCTCGACCGGCGGCTCGAGCGGTGAGGGGGCGGCCGTCTTCGCGGTCTTACGACGCGCCGCCTTCAGCGCGGATCAACTCTTCGAGATACCGGCGGTCCGCCGCGTCCGACGGGCGCACCGTGTTCTTGGTTCGGATGAGCGTTCCCGGGCTCGCGACACGTATCGCCACGCCGTCGATGGTGATACTCGTCGCATCCTTGGAAGCGGTCTCGTAGTCGATTCCACACGCCAGCGCCATCAGGTCGACCACAACTTCGTCGGCAACTCTCACCACGGTATAGTGCGCGACATCGGTAGTGGCGACTTGATCGACCGCGTGATCTTCGAGGATTCGGAGGGCTTGCTTGACGAGGGCGACATTCTCGGATGAAGCGTCGACCAGCAAATCGATGTCTTTGGTCGTTCGCGCCCCCCCGTGTGCGACGACGGCGAATCCGCCGATGAGGATGTAGCGCGCACCAGCGTCGTTCAGCGCGTGGCAGATGCGGACGAGGTCTTCGATCTGAGGCTCGCGTGCGTACGGGCCATCGTGCGTATCATCCACGCGTCAGCCTCCTCGAAGCTGCTGAACCGGTAGATACCCCGTGGTACGATCGCCCCTGTCGAGCGCAGGGCAGCTAGTGTCGGTTGAAGCCCGCCTGGTCGGCCGCCTTGGATTCGGCGGCGGCCCACAGTCTTGATCATCACGACGATTGTACATGCGGCGCGACCGACCACACCACCGCGCCTCTCGCCTCGCGGTCACTGCGTGAAATCCTCATGCTGCCGTAGCACTTCGCGGACAGGCTCGCTCGCTTCCAGGCCCTCGGTGACTTTCGGCGCCTTGGCTCCCGCACCGAGCAGCGCCGCCACGACGGCCACGTAGTCTCCCGTGTCCCGATGCCAGCCGTTTTCGGAGCCGTGGAGCGCGCATCCCAACGCGGTGATGCCATGCGCGCAGTCCAGCTCGAGTTGGGGCTGATACCGCAGAATCTGGTGAACCATCTCAGCGTTGCCATGCCACGCCGCCCATTGCAGCGGCGTCATGTCGAATTCGCCCCGTGCGTCCACGGGCCACCCCGCCGCCAGCATGAGCCGCACGGCGCCGGTATTGTTGTTCTGTGCGGCATCGGGCAGGCGGCGGCGCTCCGCATCCGAGAGTGTCTCGATGAAGTTCGGACGGCTGGCCAACAAGGTGCGGAAGATGTCCGCGTCGCCCAACTCGCACGCCTGCGACACTTTCACATCCTGTGGGCTCTGATCCATGAGGAATCGAAACACCTCCTCATGGCCGAAGTCGCGGGCGATTTGATGCGGCGTTCTGTTCCGCCCAAAAAGCTGGAAGTAGATCGTACCGCCGCTTCGGGGATCGTGTTTCGGAAAATACGCCTCGGAGACGCGCATGCGGACACTGGGCGGATCCGCGTCGAGGTGCCGCCGCACCAATGGCAGATCGCCGAGCGCCGACGCCATGAGGATGTCCGTGCGGCACCCTCGCGCCACGAGATACCGCGCGACATCCTGGCGATCGCGCGGATAGTGTCGCGCCTGAACCACACGTAACATGTGCTGCGCGGGCGTCGATTCGTGTTGAACATCGCGGGCATCGATTTCCGCGCCGTGATCGAGCAAGTAGCGCGCGATCTCCGTACTGGACGCGGCGTGCAGCGGCGTCTGCCCGTTGGCGCCCCTGGCGCCGACGACGTACGGATCAGCGATCACGAGCTCCTGCAGTGTCTCCAGCTTTCCGAGGCGTGCCGCCGAGTGTGCGTCGACGAGGGCACCGCGCTCAATCAGAAACGGGGCCAGTTCGGGGAGGCACTCGTCGAGAACACCCATGCCGCCAGCCCAGGAGCGACTTCTCGCGCTGATATCGGCCCCCTCTTGGAGCAGGACATCGATGGTCTTGCGATCGGTTCTCTGTACGGCAGCCAAGAGGGCCGTGCCCGAGCCATAGTTGGCCATCGGTTCATTGATCCGGGCCTTGAGCTCGGGGTAGCGCCCGAGCACGCTGGCGGTCATCTTCGCGTCGCTGGCGCGGACTGCCGCAGAGAGCATCTCGGCCGGCGTGAGCGCTCGCGTCAGGGACTCGACGTGATGTTTCAGCGCCGGCCAACTCGCAAAACCGTATTCGCGCGCAATGACATGTTGTGCGTCGGCGAGCTTTGGAGAGCCGGAAAGAAACTTCCCAAGTGCGGGAGGGTCGCCCAGCTGTGCCTGGTGCAGGAGCTCTTTGGCCTGGTGCTTGAGGTGTTCGAGGTTCGGCTTGGCGGGTAGTTCGCGAGACATCACGCCTCCTTCTTGTCGCCCTGTGTCCGCTATGACGGGCAGAAGTGAGGTTGATGCGCGATGAGGTCTAAAAGCTCAGGCGGGATAATCCCTTTCCGCGGACGGGATGCGACCTGAATCGCGTCCCCAAGCATAGCCGAGGACGCGTGAGCACGCAACATCGACGACCAACGGCAATCAAGAGGCGCTCACCGCGCCATGGTCCCTTCTACTTCAAGCCGATCGCCCGCTCGACCTCGTCCACGAGCGCCTGAGATTCGTTGAAGAGTGTCTCACGCTCCTTCTGCCCGGCCACGACGATGATCATGCCGTGTGGCCCCGGTCGATCGACGAATGCCGACTTTCCAGGCATGCCGGCGATGTCGGCGTTGGTGAGGAACGGCGCATAGAACATCGTATGGGGAAAGGTCCGCGCCAGCTTGCCGCCCTCGAGCATGTATGTCGCGGGCGACAACATGTACGCGATGCCCGGCCGTGCAGGCGGCCGATAGCGTCCGTGCTCGAACCCGTCGGCGAGCTGGCGTTCAATCTCTTGATCGCTGGCGCCTTTGAGCCGCAGGACGGTGTCGTCCACAAATTCCGGCAGGATCGTGCGTGCGCCCTCTTGGTCGAAGCAGACGGGATAGAAGTTTCCCCCTCGCCGGCTGACCATGCACGTGAATGGATTCGTTCCGGTGCGGGCTTTCGTGTAACCGCCCTTCTCGAGCACCAGCACGGATGCCGCGTCCCGGAGGTCCTTCGGCAACGCGTTGACGGCGAGTCGGAGTTCCAGATCCCGGGAGATCATCAGGACTGTGCCGGTTGCGGAACCGTGTTCATGAGAGGTCGATCCGCCTGTCGGCGTTTGCGCGCCGAGGGGCGTCGTCAGCATCAGCGCGACGAGCGCGGCCGTGCCGAGGTCGATGCGACGCGACGTGCGCGCCTCGGGGCGGCGTCCGGGGCGGAGTGGTGATGTGGCGCCATTCATGGCCTGGAGATTCCTTTCCGATTGTTGCCGCGCCGGGCGCGGCGTGCCGCGTGAGTGACCGAGTCAAGCACCGCCAGCATCGATGTCCAGTCGACCCCACGCATCGAGGATCGCAACTGATCCTGCGCCTGCTGCCACGCCGGCCGGGTGGCGGCAAGCCGCCGGCGGCCCGCGGGTGTGAGCCTGACGCGACGCTCGCGCGCGTCAGATCCGGTGCCCACAGCGATCCACCTCTTCTGCATCAACAGTTTCAGGTTCCGGGACAGCGTGGTCTTGTCGAGATCGAAGCGATGGCCCATCACGGTCTGAGTGCACTCGCCCACCTGATCGAGCATGGCGAGCAGGGCAAACTGCGGGCCTTCGATCCCGTGCGCTCGGAGCCAGCTGTCGTACAGCTGCGTCACGGCTCGGGACGCCCGGCGAACCGTCGCGCACGCGCAGACGAGCTCCTCGACGTCGCCGGGCCCGGACAGGCTGGCTGGTGGAGACCGCCTCACGGGTTATCGATCGTTCTTTCCCGCGCCGCCGGCTCCGGGCGTCATCAAGGCGCGTAAGGGCATCAGGGGACCAAGCGCCGTGAATTCATAGTTCGCGACGTTTGCCTTCGACAGGGGCATGTCATCCATGATCGCTTTGGCGTCGGCGAGGCTCGTGCTGTTCATGATGAAGAGGACGCCCCGGCCGTCGCCGCGCGAGTACCACTGCTGAATCTTTCCCTCCAAGTACAGCTTCAAGGTCGCTCGCACCTCCTCGGGCATGATGCTCATCACCTGCTGGCGATCCACATCGGGCTTGATGGTGAGGTTCACGAGGACCGCGGTCGTCGGCGGCGGGGCCGGCGGTTGCGCGGAGGTCATCGCGACGGACGTTGTCAGTGAGAGAACGACCGCGCCGATCAGTCGATACCACGTCATATACGGCTCCTGATGACGAAAAAGGTCGTCTGGGCAATCATGGTATATACAACTATATTCGTGAGGCGTCAACCTCGGCGTTCAAGCGCGATGACGGGCTGCGGTTCTCCGTCCCAGGTGAAGCGATACGTCTTCGCCCGCCGCACGTTGGCGACGAGCGCCGGCCTGAAGCAGGCGAGACAGGTGCCGCCCGCACGACGGGTACTTGGGTAGACCACGCCGAGCGAGCCGACTTCCAGCATGCGCTCCGCCAGCGCCTGGGATGCGACGTAGCTGTCCGGATCGAGCGCGGTGTGGAAGCGGCGGCGGCCGCCCTCGCGGCCATGCGAGCCGCGCGTTTTGGGGAGAGGGTCGCGGAGGTCGTGAAAACTCGCGCTGAAATCGGCGAGATAGTCGTCGTAGGTGACGCTGTCCGTGAAGCGCCCGATTTCGGCCAGCTCGACCGACTTGTGGAACGCCACCTCGGCCTGAGTCGTCGCGAGCTCGAATCCGGCATACCATGCGCCGCGATCCGGACCGCTGAAGCGGCTTCCGAGCGGGTGAGGATGACAGAAGGCGGCGTTGATGACCGCGGCGTGCGGCACGGCGAAGACGAGCTCATCGACACCGATGCCTGGTAGCCGACCGTGCTCCGCGAGCAACCGGTCGTTGGTCGCCGCGTCGAGGTCGAAGATCGCCCGCAGGTGGTCATCGTCGTCGGCAATCGCGACGAGCACGCTGTCGCCGCCTTCGAGACGCTGCGACAGGACGAGGCGGTGTGTGTCGAACTGGCGGACGAGCGTGACCGGTGGAAGCGCCATCAGCCGGCGCGACGCGCGTCGAGCAGGCGCCGCACCGTCTGCATCGCCGGGAGACCGCCGCGGATCATGTACACGATCGGCGCGTGACGCGCAAAAACAGGATTGCTGTTGGGCAAACGCACCCACTCGTCGGCGAGGGCCCGGGAGTGGAGGATGCGCAACGCCTTGAAAATGCCGATCAGGTAAGAAATGCGCGTGAGCCGATCTGTATCGATGAGCCGGGCCGGGTTCCGCTTCATCTCGTAGAACGGTCCATTGGTGACACCGCCGAGCAGCGCGCGTGCGTCCTCGTCACGCACCTTCCAGCGCGCCATGATGTTGAAGAAGGCGGTCAACGCGGGCGCCGAGAGACGCTCACGCTCGGCGCGGGCGCCAAGATCCGGCGGCGTGTCGATTCGATAACGTGACGCGGGGTATTGCAGGGCTCGAGCCAAGAAGGTGACTCCTGTTCAGGAGTCTATTCCCTCCGAAACCGTCTCGTCAAGCTGCCTCGTCTCACCACACGACGGTCACCCCGCCGATTCAATGACGACTCCAGAGCGCTCAGCGCCCTCGCGACGCCGCACTCGCGGTCGCCGGCCTGGCCGCGGTCCCCTCGACTGCCTCAACGAAGGTTCTCGTTTCGTGGAGAATGAAGCGTTTCGTTTGAGCCATCATGAAGTTGTCGCGCCCCTCAGGATCGGCCTTCAGGCGCTTTCGATAGGTCTCATAGTCAGCAAGACTCTCGAATCCGATCAAGGCCCAGGCCACGTCGTTCGTGCCCTCGTACGGCAGGAAATAACCGATCAGGTGACCGCCGCACCGGGGGATGATGCGTCCCCAGTTCTCGGCGTATTCCTTGAATGCCTCCCGTTGGTACGGATCGATCTCGTACCGGATGATGCACGTCACCTTGACAGGCGTCCTCCCGGCTGTGGAAGCGGATGAGTCGCGTGATCCGATGGCCCACGCGGCGCTTGTCGCCCCGATCGCGGCCACGGCTTCCCGGCGGCCGATGGGCTTGGCCGACGCCGCCTCCGAGCGATGAGCGCTCGGCCAAGAACGATCTCCCTCGTGCGCGTGCGCATTGAAGCGTGTCCCATGCATGGGTGGCAGTATGCGCGTTGCGCGACATCAATAATTCGTCTAGTATCAAATAATGAATGTCAGAGCCCGAGCCAGAACCGGCCGCGCCCGCGGGCCGGAGGAAGGCGTGTACGTGGCCGGCATCGCGGCTGCCATCGGCGAGCCCGCGCGGGCCCGCATGCTCTTCTGCCTCATGGACGGGCATGCGCGCACGAGTACCGAGCTGGCGGTCGTATCCGGCGTGACCCCGTCAACGGCCAGCGTGCATCTGGCTCACCTGAAAAACCAGCGTCTGGTGAACGTCTTCGCCCAGGGAAAGCATCGCTATTACAGTCTCGTCGGGGAGGACGTCGCCGCCGCGCTCGAGGCGCTGAGCGTGCTGGCGGGAAACCCGCGCGTCACGTTCCAGTCAGCGGCGCCCACGGATTTGCGCGCGGCGCGAACTTGCTACGATCACATGGCGGGCACGATCGCGGTTTCACTGCACGATCGGTTCAGCTTGCTCGGATGGTTCTCGGCCGGTTCGACGGACGACCCCGCCTTTCCGCGCGCGCGCCGCGCCGGGAACCCCAGCCCGGCGTACGGCTTGACCGACGCGGGAGAAAATGGCTTCGCCAGTCTTGGCATTGACCTGGATGGAATCCGCGCGCTCCGTCGCCGCTTCGCGTGCGCGTGTCTCGACTGGAGTGAACGGCGGCCGCACCTCGGCGGCGCGCTCGGTGCCGCTTTCCTGATGATCGCGCTCAAAAAACAATGGGTCATCCGGCATCTCGATAGTCGCGCGCTGACGGTCACCAGGACGGGGCGCCGCGAGATGGCCGCGCGATTCGGCGTGGCCGTCAAGGCTTCCCCGGAGTGACTCGGCGCCGTCCAGCTCAGGTCTGAACGCCGACAGCTGACTGGTGAATCAGAGCCACGCGTGGAACCGCCGCATGTACCACGTCTTCACGAGTTGAGTCAGGACGCCGTACGCCAGCAGCGTCGTGATCAGCCAGGGGAAGAACGCGCCGGGCAAATGCACCAGGCTGATGGCGGAGCCCATGGGCGAGTACGGCAGGTAGAGGCCGACCGCCATGATGAGCGACGTGAGCAGCAGAACCGGGGCCGCCGCCCGGCTCTGGATGAACGGAATCTTCTCCGTCCGAATCATGTGGATGATGAGCGTCTGCGAGAGCAGGCTCTCGATGAACCAGCCGGACTGGAAGATCGCCTCGCCCGCCGGCGGGGTCGCGCGAAACACGAACCACAACAACAGGAACGTCGTCATGTCGAAGACCGAGCTGATCGGCCCGATCCAGACCATGAAGCGGGCAATTCCCGTCGTATCCCACTTGCGGGGCTTCACCAGGAACTCGCTGTCCATCCGGTCCCACGGCAGCGAGAGCTGTGAGAAGTCGTACAGGAGGTTGAGGACGAGGAGCTGGACCGGCAGCATCGGCAGGAACGGAATGAACGCGCTCGCCACCAGGACGCTGAAGACGTTCCCGAAGTTCGAGCTCGCCGTCATCTTGATGTACTTGATGATGTTGCCGTAGACCTCTCGTCCCTTGAGCACGCCGGTCTCGAGCACCAGCAGGCTCTTTTCGAGCAGGATGATATCTGCCGACTCGCGCGCGATGTCGGTTGCGGTGTCCACCGAGATGCCGACGTCCGCGTCCCTCAGCGCTGCCGAATCGTTGATGCCATCACCAAGATAGCCGACTGTATGGCCGCTCTGCTGCAGCGCGCGGATGATGCGCGCTTTCTGGAGCGGGTTCAGCTTCGCGAAGACCGACACGCCCCGGATCCCCGCCCGAAGAGCGCTGTCGGCCCTGTCAACCGCGGCGCTCGCTCCCGGACTCGCGTGATACACACGAGCCACGCCGGCGCCGCGGGCCACGCTCCCGTCGCCATGGCCGGCCGCAGCGACGGCGGCGACGCCGTCAACATGGTTGAGATCAGCAGCGTTGTTGCTCCCGGCGGCGCCTGCACACAATTCCTCGATGTCCGACCCGAGCATCACCCGATCGGCCGGAATGCCGACGTCCCGGCACACGCGGCGCGTCACGATGTCGTTGTCGCCTGTCAGAACGATGACGTCGACGCCATGCGCATGCAGCGCCGTGATAGCTTCCCGTGCCGTCTCCTTCGGCGGATCCAAGAACGCCACGAATCCGGCGAGCACGAGATCGTGCTCATCCGCCACCGAGTACAGATCTGTCGAGTCCGGCACGGTCTTGTGGGCGACCGCCACGACCCGGAACCCGTCCTCGTTCATCTCCCGGACTACAGCATGCGCCTGCGCGTGGAGCTCATCCGAGAAGGGGACTGCGTGCTTGCCGAGATCCACTTGCGAGCAAATCGCGAACACCTCTTCGACGGCGCCCTTGCAGATCAAGACCCGGCCGCGCGTGGGGCTCGTGACCACGACCGACATCCGGCGCCGGAGAAAATCAAAGGGGATTTCGTCGATCTTATCCGCGTGCTGCAGCACGTCCAGTTGATGCCTGAGCTCCGCATGCTCGAGGACGGCGCGATCGAGCAAGTTCTTGAGACCCGTCTGGTAGTAGCTGTTGAGGTAAGCGTACTCCAGGACCCGGAGATCGACCTCGCCCGTGATATTGCGATGCTTTTCCAGAATCACGCGGTCCTGCGTCAGCGTCCCGGTTTTGTCCGTGCACAGCACATCCATCGCGCCGAGGTTCTGGATGGCGTTCAGCCGCTTGACGATGACCTTTTGCCTAGCCATGGTGACCGCGCCCTTCGCCAGGTTCGCGGTCACAACCATCGGCAGCATTTCCGGCGTCAGGCCGACCGCCACCGCGATCGCGAAGAGAAACGCTTCCTTGAAATCGCCTTTGACGACCCCATTCAGGACGAACACGATCGGCACCATCACGACGATGAAGCGGATGAGCACCCACGTGACGGCGTTTACGCCGCGGTCGAAGCTGGTGAGGCTGCGCTGCCCGATAACGCTCTTGGCAAGCGATCCGAAGACTGTGCGGGCGCCCGTGCTGACCACCACCGCCGTGGCGGAGCCGCTGATGACCGTCGTTCCCATGAAGCAAAGATTGCTCTGGTCCAACGGGTTGCTGCCCGGGGCTGGCGGGGTTGCTGAGGTCGACGGTGTTGTCGAAGTGGTCGAGATGGTCTCTGCCGATTTCTCGACGACGCCCGAGAGCGTGTCGTACTTCTCGACGGGCATGGCCTCGCCGGTCAGCGCGGACTGGCCGATGAAGAGATCCTTGGAGCTAATCAGGCGGACGTCCGCCGGGATCATGTCGCCGGCCGAGAGGTGGACGATATCCCCCGGCACGAGCTCCTCGAACGGCACCTCGCGCCTTACGGCGACCAGTTCCTCTTCCTCGTCTTCGCGCGCGAAGCGCCGAGTGACCGTGGCGGTCGTGCTCACCATGGCGCGCAATGCCTCAGCCGCACGCGATGACCGGAACTCCTGGAGAAAGCGCATGACGACGCTGACCACCACCATCACGGTGACGACCGCGGTGCCCTTGAGATCGCCCGTGGCGTACGACACGGAGCCCAGGACGAACAGCACCAGGATGAACGGGTTTCGGAAGTTGTTGAGCAGCATGATGGGCCACGGCGTCGCCCGCTCGTGCGCGACCGTGTTCGGCCCGTAGGTCTCGAGACGCTCAGCGACTTCCGTGTCGGTAAGCCCCTCGGGCGCGGTGCCCAGGGTCTCGAAGACCGACGTCACTTCTTCCTTCGAGGCCTCGAGGAGCGCCGCCGATGCGCCGTTGCCGCGCGGCTTCGACCAGCCCGAGGCGGTCTGGCTGACGATGCCCATGGCGGTGGTTCGTGCCATGCCGAACGCCGAGGTCGCCGAGCCCACGGCGGCGCCCATGTACGACATCATGAGCCTCATCGATCCCGCTCCCAGCGCGACACCAGTCGCCCATCCCTCAGGGTCCAGCGCAAACGGAGGCCGTTGGTGAACATGATCCCTCTCCTGCTCGGGCAAACGTCCCGGGCGCTCGCGCACGTATCGTCCACGCGAACGCGGGCGTCGTGCGTTCCCTTCCGGCGCAACGGCTCGCGCCGAAGGCGTTGATCCCCTCCAGGGCGCCTGCCCCTGAAGGGCGATTCGCGTTGATTGAGGAACCTCGCGCGAGAAACGCGCGAGATGGTCTCACCCCGCGATCTTCACGTTTGCGAAGACGCGAGGGAAGGAAGGGGTGGCCGACCTACGTCCGCGCGTCTTCTCTTGTCTCCGGGCTCGTTTCGGGTGTTATTGGGGATCTCATTCCGGGTCTCATTCCGGCCCCTGTGCCCCGCACCAGCCCGATGGCCGTCCTCCTACTCGGAGGGTGGTCGTCTTGAGTACGCATGACCTCTCTAACTAAGGATTCTGATAGGCGGTCGACCTGGGGCGGGCGCGAACGTCCACTCGTCCAAGCTTCAGCACCGCGCTCCGTCAAAGGTCCACCCGGCTTACCACGGGAACCTTAGCCACCTTAGGAAAACCCTTGACTCGGGAGTTCCTGTTCTACCCCGCACCAGCCTCTCTCGAGACTGCTGGGCAGTGGCCTGTGTGTTGCGCGGGAGCCTCGCCTACCGAGGATCCAGTGAGCCGCCAGTCGCGGCCTCACATCAAGGTCATTGTCGACCCTGCCGCGAAACGTTGTCAACGAAAAAACGCGCCGAGTTACCAAAAAACGCACGAAAAAGATCGCCGGCCCGCCTGGATTCGACCTTTCAGGCCGCCATACCCTACCTGGGTATACTAATGGTGACCCTGAATCCGGTCATGTCGCACACCATTGGCAAAAAGAAGAAGCTCGCGCACCGCGTCGCGCGCATCCGCGGCCAGGTCGACGCGCTCGCGCGCGCCCTGGACGGCGAAGCTGAGTGCGGCGACGTGATGCGCCTCATCGCCTCTGCCCGTGGCGCCATGGATAGCCTGATGGCCGAAGTCATCGAAGGGCACATCCGGAATCACGCGTTCCGGGGCGCGCGAGCAAGGTCCGAGGAAAGCCAGGCGGCCGAGGACCTCGTCGATATCATCCGGTCGTACTTGAAGTAGGCACGTCGTGACGCGCGCTCGGCGATGGTGAGCTTACGAGCTCGCCTTCCGCGTCGATCGATCCGCTACGATCGTGACCTGCATGTCCCGCGCAAGGTTCACGAGGCGCTCGACCAGCCCTGTACGAAACCACGCTGCCATCCCGCGCCGTTTCTGGCGGGTGATGAAGATTTGCGTCACGTGATTCTGCCGGGCGAACGTCACGATTGCCTCCGCCGCGTCCGCCGCATCGATCTCTCCTAAGCCTTTACCCGGAACGAGGATCCGCGTGTCAATCTGGAGCCCGCGCGCAAACGCCAGGTGGCGCTCCAAACGCTGCCGCTCGTCTGCTGACAGGCCGCGCAAATCCAGTGTGGAATTCTCAATGCTGGAGCCCCCAACCCCCGGTCCCTCACTCCGCGGGCGCCCATTTCCCGATCCTTCGCCCGCACCGCGCCGCCCCGGTGGTGAGACGTACACCGCGAGGCAGTCGGCCCGCAAATAATCCGCCACCCTCCGCCCTCGTCGAATCAGCGCAGCGCTCGACGGGTCCGGCGTGATTACGAGCAACAACCGCTCACGCCGACCGGCGCCGGGCGCGGCATCTACCGGCGCCTCCTGCTCGTCCAGGTGGCGGCTCTCGACCGAATACGCCGTCTGCCGAATGGCCAGCTCCCGCAGCGCGGCCAGCGTCGACTCGCGAAAGAAGTTCTCGAGCGCGGCTTTCGCCCGATCAGGCGGGTAGACGACGCCGCGCTTAAGCCGATTCATCAGCGCCTGGGGCGTCAGGTCCACCATCACGACCTCATCCGCCTGCTTGACGACCCAGTCGGGAATGGTCTCCCGCACGCGCACGCCGGTGCTCTGCCAGATCTGGTCGTTCAAGCTCTCCAGATGCTGCACGTTCATCGTCGTCAACACGTCGATGCCGGCATCGAGGAGCGCGTGCACATCCTCCCAGCGCTTCAAGCGGGGAGAGCCCGGCACGTTGGTATGCGGGAACTCGTCGACGACCGCCACCCGCGGGTGCCGTCTGAGAACGGCATCGGTGTCCATCTCCTCGAATCGTGCTCCCCGGTACTCGAGCGCCTTCCTGGGGATCGTCTCGAGACCGTGGCTGAGCGCGATCGTGTCGGGCCGGCGATGCGGCTCGAAATAGCCGATCACGACGTCCACGCCCTGCTTTTTCAGCTCATGGGCTTCGGTCAGCATTTGATAGGTTTTGCCGACCCCGGCCGCGTAGCCGAGAAAGACCTTCAGGCGGCCGCGCTTGGTCTCCGCGCCCACGATCAGTGGGGGAACACGCGCACGTCGATGCCTTCAGCATCTCGAATCAGTTGGTCGAGCGGCGTGCCCTGAATCCGCGCCCGCCACGTGCGTCGCAGGTTGTGGCCAACGAAGATTTGGGTGATCCCGTGGCTCCTCGCATAGTCCAGAATCGTCGCCACCGGGTCTCGCCCCTCGAGCACGTCGACCTGCGCGAGCTGGGCGCGCGCCAGCGTCGCGTTGCGCTCGAGCGCCATCTTGTCTTCTTCGGTCAGGCTGTCCTGCATCACGTAGATCGCGAACAGCTCGCCGTGGAACCGATCCGCGTTGCGCCGCCCGCTCTCGAGCATCGCCGCCGCGTTCGCGCGCGGCGTCATGCACACCAGAATCCGCTCCTGCGTCCCCCACGTGGAACCCACGCCGGATGACGAGGACGGACCGGCGGCCGGTCCCGCCGCCCCGCCGGATCCCGACCCACTCGACCCGCTGGCTCGACCGGCCCCGCTCGCCCCGCCGGCCCAACCGCTGTGCAGTTGGAGATATTCCTCGAGCTGACGATCGACGACGTCCGCGGCGAGGAGGAGCGCCCGCTGTCGAAGCAGCGAGAGTTGTTGGGCCTCGAGCGCCGTGTCGGTTTCGGGGGGCGCGTCGACGACGACGATCTCGTCAGCGCCCTGAATGAACGCCTGAGGAACGACTTGTGCCGGGGCCTTCCCGAGCACGCTCCGCACGAACTCCTGCTGCTCGGCGATGTACTCGAGATTGATCGTCGTGATGACCGAAATGCCCGCCTCGATGAGCTCTTCGACATCCTGGTAACGCCTGGCGTGCCGGCTCCCGGGCGGATTGTCGTACGCCAGACCGTCGATGAGACACACTTGCGGATGGCGCGCAATGAGGACGGGCACGTCGATGACCGGGATGCCGGCCGTGTCACGACAGGGGATCATATCCATCGAGCGGATGACCGCTACGATGCCGGGAGGGATCTCAGGCTGCGTGGCCGCAACCACCACATCCTCGCCGCGGTCATGCCGCCGGCGCCCTTCGTCGAACAGCTTGAACGACTTGCCGACGCCCGAGGCGTAGCCGAGAAAGATCTTGAGTTGCCCACGCCGTGCCGACCGCTCGGCGGCTTCGAGCTGGCGAAGCAGCGCCTCCGGATCCCGCGCCGAATCTTGCGCCGAACGTGTGTGGCCCATGCCCCGGGTATCTTAGCCTCGACGAGCCTGCCCTCGCGGTTCTCTACCAAGCGCGCGTCCGGTCGACCGTTTCCCTGATCACGCCGCCGTTCTACTTTACCGATTTAGTGCTTTACTTTAACGCTAAAGTATGTAAGCTTTCGGCCGTTGTTCGACTGACCGCGACCATGGCTGGCTACTCGGTCCTTGGCGCAAATGAGGGGGTCAGTGTCCTACAAGGTTTCCATCGCGTTGATCGTGTCGTTGTTTTGCTGCAGCACCCGTTCACCCGCACAGACGGTGACCGGTTCGATGACCGGCACGGTGGTGGATCCCGATGGGGGCGTGATTCCTGGTGTGAGCGTCAAGCTCGTCTCCGACACCAGCGGGGTGGTCCGCGTGGCTCTGACCAACGACCGCGGCGATTTCTCGTTCGAGGCCGTGCTGCCCGACAGCTACACGCTCACGGTCGAGCTCTCCGGCTTCAGAAAGTACGAAGAGAGGAATCTGCATCTCGAGCCGAGCGACCGTTTGTCGGTCGGTCAAATCACGCTGCAGCTGGGCGCCACGAGCGAGCAGGTGACGGTGGTCGCGGAGGGCGCACGGGTTCAGACCGTCAGCAGCGAGCGCTCGGGCATCATCACGAGTGAGCAGGTCGAGAACCTCACGGTCATCAATCGCGACTTTTCCGTGTTGGCTTCCCTGCAGCCCGGCGTCGTCTACAACCCCGGGGCGGAAGCTCAGAGCTTCAGCGCAAGCTCCTCGTTCAACGTCAACGGCGGGCGCACGGGGCAGAACAACATCACGATCGACGGGATCCCCATCGACAACTCGAACGGCACCAGCGTCAACACGTTTCAGAGCCTCGACTCGATTTCGGAAGTGAAGGTCCTGACGAGCACGTACCAGGCGGAGTTCGGCCGTAAGCCGGGCGCGGCGGTTCAGGCCGTCACCAAGTCGGGGAGCCTCACCTATCACGGCGCCTTGTACTGGTACCAGCGCAACGAGGCGCTGAACGCCCTCGGTGCCTTCAACAAGGCTCCCGGCGCTCCCAATCCTCCCTACCGCTTCACGACCGCGGGAGGCAACGTCGGCGGGCCCGTTCCAGTCCCCGCCATGTCGGGTCAGCAAAAGCTCTTTTTCTTCTTCTCAGAGGAGCAGCAGCGCGAATTGCGCCCCCAGAATCAGTGGCGGACCACGGTCCCGACGGTCCTCGAGCGGACCGGCGATTTTTCTCAGAGCGCCAATCCGTACATCCACGATCCGACCAAAGCGGCACTGCCGTGCGCCCCCGCCTCGGCCACAAAGGCGGCACAGACCGACGGATGCTTTCAGGCCGTCGACCCGGCGACAGGACAGCCCAAGCTCGGTCTCATCCCGAGAAACCTGATAGATCCCCGAAGCCAGAAATACCTCAACATGTTTCCGGTTCCGAACTACGCCGGAAGCGGCAATTACAACTACATCGTTCAGGAGAGTCTGCAGATCCCCAAACATACCGAGACGCTTCGAGTCGACTACAAGCCGACGCCGGGCACGAGCATCTGGTCTGTGTTCAATCATTGGTGGGACGACGAACGAGGCTTTGCCGTGCCGGCCGGCAACGCCGGCTGGGGATGGCTCCCAAGCGAGTACAACCCCATTGCGCGCACGCTCAATGTGTCGGCAACTCACGTCTTCAGTGAGACGCTGGTCTTCGAGATGTCGCTGCTGGCGTCCCGCTGGACCGAGGGCGACCAGCCGCAGCAGCAGTACGTGGATGCCCGAAACCGGACGTTGACCGGCGTGACCCTTCCGCAGCTGCATCCGGAGAACAATCCCCTCAATCTCGTGCCACAGGCGAGCTTCGGGCCGGCCGCGAGCTCGACGGCGATCGGGTTTGCCAACGCGACGATTGAAAACCGGTTTCCCATCACCGGCACGGAGACCCCGATCAGCTGGAGCGGGACACTCACGAAAACTGCCGGACGGCACCTCGCAAAGGCGGGCTTCCTTTTCGAGCATTGGAACCAGCTCAAAGGGGTCAACGGAAACTTCACCGGGACCTACGATTTCCGAGGCGACAATTCAGCCTATACGACCGCGTTGGGCAACACCGGCAACTCGTACGCGAACGCGTTGCTCGGCCACTTTCAGAGTTATACGGAATCGACCACGCGACCTCCGTTGGACAGCCGCTACAACGGGTTCGAGGGGTTTGCCCAGGACAACTGGAGAGCGACCTCCAAGTTGACGCTCGATCTGGGCCTGCGGCTGGGGTTCTCCCAACCGTGGCACACACCGAACCGGCAGGAAGCGGGCTTCGTGCCCACGATGTGGGACCCCACGCAAGTGGTCAGTCTCTACACGAAAGCCAACGCTCCCAATTCGGCCGCCGTCGGGGCGATCGTCCCCAACTCGGGCAACCCTCTCAACGGCACAGTCGACACGGCGGTGAATCTCGACTATCCGCAAGGCCTGCGGGACACTGGAGGTTTGACGGCCGCACCGCGGCTCGGCTTCGCGTTTGATCCTCATGGGCGTGGCACGACCGCCATACGCGGGGGGTTCGGCATCTTCTACGACCTGCGGGAGCGCGACGACTTCTACGTGAACACGTACAAGAATCCGCCCCTGCAGCTGAATCCAACCATCGAATTCGGGAACTTCCAGAATCTGTCGAGCAGCAGCCGGTTCGACTTCCCGTCGGGGACGAGCGGATTCCAGCGCGATCGGCAAATCCCTTCAGTGACCGATGTCAGCCTGGGCGTTCAGCAGGAGATTGGATTCAAGGCATTACTCGACGTCGCGTATGTGGGCGCGTTCGGACGCCATCTGCTGCAGAAGCGCAACCTGAACGCGATTCCACTGGGAGCGACGTCGAATCCTGCCAACAGCGGCGTTCCTTCTCAGGCCCTCCGGCCATACCTCGGCTACACGGACATTCTCTACTCGGAGTATGCCGGGACGTCGAGCTACAACGCCCTGCAGGTCACGCTCAGTCGCCGCTTCGCGCAGCAGCTCCAGTTCAGCGTCGCGTATACCTTGTCGAGAGCGCTGGACTCCGTGGACAGCGAGAACAGCCAGGTCATCAACAGCGACATTTTTGGCGTGAGCTCGCAAACGTTTGATTACGGCGTCGCCGGCTACGACCACACGCATATTCTCAAGGGCTCCTGGACGTGGGAGCTTCCGAAAATCGACAGGCTCTGGAGCAACACCGTCGCAACGTCTGTGTTCAATAATTGGGTCTGGTCGGGCATCGCGACGATCCAGAGCGGACCGCCCCAGACATACACCCTTGACAACGTCACGGTCATCGATGCCACGGGGAGCCACAGCTTCAGCGCGGCGTCGTGGGCCGGCTCGACCTGGATTACGGCCACCGATGGGTCGGCGCGCGTGCAGGTGATCAATGACACCGGTGATAGGAGCACGATGGTCATCGGTCCGCCGCCCCCCGGAGCGCTCGGCAACGCGTCCAAGTATCTGTTCCGGGGCCTGTGGCTCAACAATTGGGACATGGCGCTGTTCAAGCGGATGTCTTTCAGCGAACGAATCAAGCTTGAATTCCGTGCCGAGGCCTACAACGTGTTCAATACGACCAACTTCACCACGATCGACAATCGCGCCCGGTTCACCATCGACACGCTTAACGGCAACACCGTGACGCAAGCGAATCCGACCCTCGGGAATTTCACCGCTGCATACCCCAAACGGCGCATCCAGCTCGGGCTCCGCTTGACGTTCTGAGCGGGACACGTTCGACGGCCGATCTCCCCGCCAACGCACACTTGGTATATTTGCGTCACCTTGCGACGGCCAGCGGTGCTCGACGTCCGTCAGTTCATCGACAGCCAGCCCTTCGGCCGCTATCAGCTGCTCGTCGCGGGGCTCTGCGCCGCGATCGTCTTCATCGACGGCTTCGACGCGCAAGTCATGGGGTTCGTGGCGCCCGCTCTGAGCGCCGAGCTCCACGTTGCGCGCATGACGTTGGGGACCGTGATTTCAAGCGGGACCCTCGGCATGATGGTCGGTGCGCTCGTCTTCGGTCCGGTCGCCGACCGGTACGGACGTAAGCCGGTGCTGGTCACCTGCGCCCTGACCTTTGGTGTGGGGTCGCTCTTGACGGCCACGGCGAGCTCAGTCGCGCAGCTCACGGCCTTTCGCGTCTTCACGGGCTTCGGGATGGGAGGCGCGATGCCCAATGCGATCGCGCTCACCTTCGAATACATGCCGAAGCGATCGCGGAACTCGGCCGTCATGACCATGTTCTGCGGGTTTGCGCTCGGTTCTGCGTGCGCGGGCTGGGTCGCTGCGGCGGTGATCAGGGAGCTCGGATGGCAGTCGGTGTTCCTCGTGGGCGG
>Ga0306922_10000410_pt1 | contig 35416 bp, 49 predicted proteins | sample sta12Cox44000082_FD_203758 | JGI IMG/M metagenome (GOLD analysis project Ga0306922, IMG submission 203758) | Lab enrichment of tropical soil microbial communities from Luquillo Experimental Forest, Puerto Rico - statoxic.12C.oxic.44.000.082 (v2)... | ecosystem: Environmental > Terrestrial >... | reverse complement strand
CGTCAACAACGACGGCGGTCTCGTCATGGGCAACTGAGGCCAGATGGCAGGCGAGCGATTGGGAACGGTGTCAAGGTCGTCGGGACGCGATCGTCTTTAAGCTCTGCGCCACGGCTCGCTTAGAGACCGTTGGCCCGGGCCGGCAGGTCAGGCTCCCGCCGTCGCCAGTCGTCGATGATCCGCAGCTTCTTGGGTCGGGGTTGGTCGACAACGTTCGCGCTGTTTCACCCCACGCGCGCGCTGCATTGACAATCCTCGGAAGGTTCTCGGCCCAACGGCCCTGCGGCCTAACAGATACTCGCTGCAACGAAGTTGGGGATCACGCCTTACGGCGATACGTTGCGGAGCAGGAGGGCTTCTGGGATGACCGTCAGAGGCAAGGCCTATATCGCCGGTATTTTCGAGCATCCGACGCGGCTAGCACCGGATAAGACCGTCGCGCAGCTCCACGCCGAAGTGGCCGTTGGTGCCTTGGCCGACGCCGGCCTGACGCGTGATGACGTCGACGGTTATTTCTGCTCCGGCGATGCGCCGGGGCCCGGACCCGCCTCGATGGCGGAGTATATGAATCTGCAGCTTCGCCACATGGATTCGACTGAGATCGGCGGCGCCTCCTACATCGCACTGGCCGCGCACGCAGCTGAGGCGATCGCACTGGGCAAATGCGACGTGGCGCTGGTCACGCTCGCCGGCAGGCCGCGCAGCGAGGGCATGGCGACCGGTACTGCGCCGCGGCCGCGCGACCCGAACCAGCCGGAAGCTCCGTGGGAAGCGCCCTACGCCATCACCACCGCCAACGGCTACGCGATGTGCGCCATGCGCCACATGTACGAGTATGGCACCACGAGCGAGCAGCTCGCTTGGGTGAAAGTCGCCGCCTCGCATCACGCCCAGCACAATCCACACGCCATGCTGCCTGAAGTGGTCACGGTCGAGGACGTACTGAACTCGCCACTGATCGCCGATCCGCTGCACCGGCTTGATTGCTGCGTCATCAGCGACGGCGGTGGCGCGATTGTCCTCGTTCGCCCGGAGATCGCCAAAACATTAAAGCGGCCCCCTGTGAAGATCATCGGTACCGGCGAAGCGGTGAAGCACTTGACCGGCGGCACCTTCGATCTCACCACGTCGGGCGCTTGGCGCTGGTAAGCCGCGCCTTGTTCTTTGGATCGGCGAGGGCAGCGTTGATCTCCTTGTTGAGCTTGTCGATGATCTCGGCCGGTGTGGCCTTCGGTGCACCGACGCCGTACCAGCTGCTCGCCTCGTAACCCGGCACGAACTCAGCCATGGCCGGGGTATCCGGCAACGCGTCTGAGCGCGTCGCGGTGACCACCGCGAGGGCTCGCAGCTGGCCGGCCCTGATGTATTGGATTGACGAGAGGATGGAGGGGAACGACACCTGCACTTGTCCGCCGAGCAGGTCACTCAGTGCAAGGGCGATGCCGCGGTAAGTCACATCGACCATGTCGACGCCGGTCATCATCTTGAACAGCTCGCCGGCAATGTGGTCGCCAGTGCCGGTGCCGGGCGACGCCATGTTGAGTTTACCGGGATTGGCCTTGGCATAGGCGATGAACTCGAGAACCGACTTGGCCGGAAACGACGGGTTCACCACCATGACGTAAGGATATCGCATGACGCTCGCGACCGGCGCGATGTCGCGGGTGAAATTGTAGTTGAGCGTGTCGTACAATGTCGCGTTGATCGAGTTGAAGCTACCGATCAAGAGCAGTGTGTAGCCGTCAGCGGACGCGCGCACGACCGCTTCGGTGGCGATGTTGCTGCTAGCGCCAGGCCGATTTTCGATGACAAATTGTTGTCCTAGTCGTTCAGATAGCCACTGGCCGATGAGACGCGCTGTAATGTCGACACCTCCGCCTGGGGCAAAGCCGGCAACAAGGCTTACCGGGCGCGACGGATAGGCTTGCGCCCAAGTGATGCGCGAGACGGCCGACAGCGTGGCAGCGCCGGCGGCCAGATACAGAAATTCTCGCCGGGGAAGTTTCATGGTTGACGGCCCAAAAGGCGTTACCGCGCTGGATCACTCCGGCTTGATGTCGGCATACTTGATCACTTTGGCCCATTTCTCGGTTTCGTCAGCGATGAATTTGCCGAATGTGATAGGCGGCATCGGCGTCGGTTCGACGCCAAGGGCGAGAAGGCGCGCCTTCAAATTGGGATCGCCGACGCCGGCGATAATCTCAGTGCTGAGCTGGTCGATGATTGCAGCGGCAGTGCCCATAGGCACGCATAGGCCGTACCAGCCACTTGCCTCATAGCCGGGAACAAATTCGGCGATAGCGGGAATGTTGGGCAGCAAGTCCGAGCGTTTGGCGGTGGTCACCGCCAGCGCTCGCAGCCGGCCATCTCTGATGTATTCGATCGCCTGAACCATCGGGCTGAAATAGAATTGCACCTGTCCGGCGAGGAGATCGGGCATCAAGTTGCCGCGATACGGCACGTGAACCAGGGTGATGCCCGTCATCATCTGCAAGAGTTCGCCACAGACGTGGGGCGTTGTTCCGATTCCCTGCGACGCCATGTTGATCTTGCTCGGATTGGCCCTGGCATAGTCGATAAATTCGGGGAATGTTTTCGCCGGGAATGACGGGGTGAACGCCATTACAAACGGTGTGCGGCCGATGCCCGCGACGGGGGCAAAATCGCGAATGAAATTGAAGTTCAGTTTTGTATAGATCGAGGCGTTTACCGCGTTTGTCGAAACAGCAACAAGCAACGTGTAGCCGTCAGGCGCCGCCTTCGCGGCGACTTCGGTACCGAGGTTGCTGGCAGCGCCCGGCCGGTTGTCGACGATGAATTGCTGGCCGAACCGCTCCGACAGCCATTGAGCAATCAACCGCCCGATGATGTCGGGCGAACCACCTGCCGGATAAGGCACGATGACATGCGCTGGGCGCGTCGGATAGTCGAGCGCGGCTGCAGGGCGCGTCAACGCCCGCAGAGCGGCAGCGCTCGCGGCCAGATGCAAAAATCGTCTGCGCGGAAGTTTCATGGTGGTACCCCGGGCTTGAGCACCTTCCGGAGGAATAATATCACAAATCGGACATACCAGTTGCGCTGAGCGATGTCTGCTTTCGGAGGTAAAGCGGACATCGGTCGGACTCAACGAAACGTCCGCTTATGACCCAAAGCGGACGTCAGCTCTTTTGCTCTTCCGCACTGCACTGCAGTCGTCCCATGATGTGCTAGGGTGTTGCCCCCGACCTGAGCGCAAGGCCCATGAGGCGACGCGACTTCATCACGCTTCTCGGCGGCGGTGCTGCAGCGTGGCCGCTCTGGGCGCGCGCGCAGCAGCCGGCGATGCCGGTGATTGGGCTGCTCGGCAGCGAATCGCTTGAACTATGGACGACTCGCATGCGCGCGTTCCACGGAGGACTAAAAGAGGCAGGATTAATCGAGGGCCAGAATGTGGCGATCGAATACCGCTGGGCTGAGGGCCACAACGAGCGATTGCCGGAACTCGCTGCCGATCTGGTTCGTCGCCGGGTGACTGTGATTGCCGCACCCGGCAGCACTCCTGCGGCAGTTGCAGCAAAAGCGGCGACTTCGACGATTCCGATCATCTTCTGGGTAGGGAGCGACCCGATCGAGCTTGGACTTGTCGCCAGCTTAAACCGACCGGGAGGCAATCTCACGGGCGTGACCACGTTGAATGTGGGATTAGTTGCCAAGCGCGTGGAACTGTTGCACGAAGTCGTACCCGGGATCAGCTCTGTTGCCTTGCTGGTTAACCCGACCAGTCCCGTTCTCACCAAGATTTCGATTGGGGATGCGCAGGCGGCAGCTCGTAGCCTCGGGCTGGAACTCCATGTGGTCAATGCCAGCACCGAACCTGACCTCGATGCAGTGTTCGGAAACCTAATGCAACTACCAGCGGGCGGGCTCGTGATTGGCACCGATGCATTCTTCAGTAGCCGGCTTGAGCAACTCGCAGCACTTTCAATCCGCTATGCAGTACCCGCGGTCTACCATTTTCGCGAGTTCGTCGCGGCTGGCGGCCTGATAAGCTACGGAGGTAGCATTACGGATGCGTTCCATGCGGCTGGCGTCTACACCGGCCGTATCCTCAAGGGCGAGAAGCCCGCCGACCTGCCGGTCCAGCAGGTTACTAAAGTCGAGTTGATCATCAACCTGAAGACTGCCACGGCGCTCGGCCTCGAACTCCCCATGTCCCTGAGGATGCGCGCCGACGAATTGATCGAGTAAGTACTGGCTTCTGCGCATTCGATGTTGTTGCATCTGCTCACGACCGCTCCTGGCACTTAGCGGACATCCCGCTGCGCTCAACCAATGTCCGCTTTTGGGGGTAAAGCGGACGTCGACTGAACCCCCCGCGAGGCAGCCATTGGAGGTGTTCTCCTCGGTTCAAATGTATTTCACTTTCGGATAATTGATCTTGCCTTCGAAACCGGCGACGGACGCAGAATTGTCGCGCAAAGCTTGCCTCAACTCTTTCGTTAGTTTGCAAGCGATAGCGCGCGCATCTTCGCCGGGCGCTAGCTTGTGGGTCAATTTTCTCCCCGTTTCCTCACCCGCTGGATTTCCCTTGCGGTCGGTCAGCGTAACGACACCGTCCTGCAGCGTGTACCATCCGTAGGTAACTTGGCCTGGAAAGCTGCCCTTACGCGGTTTGATTGTCACAATGACCTGGCGCACCTCAGACATAGCCCCCTCCATATTTTTCAATCAGTGAACGATGAAAGTCTTTGTCGTGAACGAATGCTGAGCCGTCTGGCTCACTGAAAGTTAGGGCGACCGCGTCGGCTTCATCGGGACTAGGCACGCCGCGCTTGCGCATGTCCTGTTTGGATTCGAGTAAGAGTTTGCCTTCGCTTGTGAATTTGTAGCCGCAGCTAACTAGATCGGCCTGAAGTGAATCACGGTCGGGCAAACAGAAGCGGCCCGCCTCCAAAGCCTTCTTTAGGTTGCTCCACAGTTCAGCGCGGCGATTAGCGGGGCCTCCAGCGGGATTGCCTCTTTCATCAAGGGGAGCGGGCTCGACCGGTTTACCGCCGAAATTGACAGCGTTGATAATGCGGCGATTAGAACTGGTCTCATAAAGCCGGTCATAGACACCGACGCCCAGACCGCCGATATCGATATTCACTTTCGCCGGCTTTTCTTCCCGAATAATTTTTTGGACCCAGCCTGCCACTTGCATGGTGTCCAGACCCTTGCGGCTTTCTACCCTTGTTATGCAGCGGCCCTTGCGGAAAGCAATCGACGTCCGATCCCCGCCCATACCAGCAGGATCGACGCCAACGATGAGGGGGCCATAAGCTTCGGTCCTTTCCTTGCGCGCCTTAACAACAAGAGCGGCGGGAATGAAGGAATCAAAGTCGCTTGAGATGAAGGCTTCGCTGGCGATTAACGGATATTCCTGTGCGAAGTATTCAGCACTGCCGAGCTGCGAGATCTTCGAACGCCGCCACGCAATCTGTTCTTTAGTTAAGCCGTGCAGTTCTGCCAGCTTGCTCTCATCCGCACTCATTACGAAATCGGGGGCGGTCTCCGTGCGATAATCGGGATCGAGTGACCACGACAGAAATACCGGCATAAACTCAGACTCGCTGGCTTCCGCTTTACGCCAGAGACTATGAAGGTCGTTAAAGCCATTCGCGGTCGTCTCTAGGATGATCTCGGTCCCCGGAAGATCCGGCACGGTTTGCATCAGAGCGGCCATTTGCACCGGCAGATCATCCCAGAACGCAACCTCGGATGCGTGCAACAGCTGCGCCGTTGCCGATCGTCCCGTGCCCTCACCGCTGGCCACCGCGACAATGTAGCCGCTATCGATCCGGTCGAAGATGAGTTCTTCGGCGTTTGATGTTCCTACCGACGGTCGAAGTTCGTCGGAAAGATTGTCGTGAAAGCGTTTGACGATCTGGAAGAGATTGCTGCTAGCGCGGCGTTCATGGCCCAGGATGATCGTGCGCAAGCCGGGACTATGGATCGTGCGATGATAAAACCTCGCCGCGGTATAGGTTGAAATCCCGAGCTGCCTTGCTTTCAAGATAACCGCCCGCACGCGTCCCGTCTTGGCTTTTTGCTCATCTAACAGAGCGTGCAGTTTCTTCTGTGCAACGTTGAACTTGAACGGCTCCAGCGGCCCACTCTTCGGGCGCAGCTTGAGCGCGTGCTCGCAGAAATATTCCAAATCGTTGCGCAGCTTCGCACCATGCTCGCCTTCGGCGAGAATGTTTTCGAGCCAGCTCATCAAAGCAGGGTCCAGCGATTATCGGCCAGCACGACCTGCGGCTTGTAGAAGTCAAGCTGACCGTTGAACCGATCAACCTCTCGGCGAGAGTCGCATACTTGGCCTCTTAAAATTCGGGACGCCGGCGCCTTATCGATATAGCCCATAGTTTACAATTGCTCCTTTGTGAAAATGAAAAACCCGCGCGAGGCGGGTCAAATGCAAATAAGTGATTAAAGCCACAAATTTGTCAGGCGGCGCTATTGCCACCGATCGGCTTCTCATCAATGACGCGCCGTTCACTGTCACGAACGCCATCGCGGTAACCGGCCTCGTAATAAACCGTGTGCAGCGTGCGATGCTTGACGGCATCGCGGATGATTTCATCGAATAGATGTAAGTCGGTTAGGTCTTTCATTGTGACCCTCATGAAAAAGTATGGAAATTGACGGCGAAGGCGAGCGCGCCACGCGATGGGGGCGGCGGTACACCTACGGTCTTCGGTAGCGCTTCGCGTGCGGCACGATGGAGCTCGTCAAGCCAGTCGAACTGATGAATGATGTCAAGACGCACGGCTAAGAGCTGCTTTAGTCGTGCCGCATGATTTGCCAGCGTCATGAAACAGTCGTGGATGGTGATCAACGGTATCGCTTTGATCAGGCAGGCCAGTGCCACGTCCTGAAGCAGGCAGGCATCGGCGCTATGAATGAAATTCGCCGCAAGGGCGATTTCGGCTTTGTGTCCCTTAAGCCGATCGGAATGGCCGATCGCGAACCGCGTCTTTTGGAAGAACTTTGGATTGGCCGTTGGCGTTCTAATCTGCTTAGTGATCGACCAGCGGTAATCGTTGATAACCGGGAAGCCAAGCGGTGTTGTCCAGCGGAGCACCTTCTTGTGTTCGCTACAGAGTTCGGCGATCTTTTCGATCCATTCGAAAGCCGCCATCGCGATGGGCGCAATTTCTTTTAGTACCCCACGGATGGACTTGGCCAGAGCCTTAGCATTTGCGCCTGGCCAGATTTCCTTAATCTGCTTGGCTTGGCGGTTGACGCCCGCGCCGTACACCATCGTCATGATCGGCGCCTTGCAGATCTTGCGCTGTAGGTTTTCCGGCAAGTCGCCGAAGACCGGATCAATTAATGACAATTCTCTGGCGATCAGCGTGTAGATATCAACCGCATCATCCGGCTTAGTGACTAGGGCAAGCCGCAAATCATCCTCGGCTTGAGCGGCGATATGTTTTTCAACAAAGAACGTACGTAGTGGCGCGGGGGCGAGATTCACATATTTGCCTTCGGGCGCGCCGGACATCGCACATAGATGCTGCAAGCCAGAACATGAGGCGTCGAATTGAATCGGCAACCGGGTGATGAAATCAGTACCGTCACCATACGCCTCGATCACGCCGGCGAGCTCGGCACAGGCTGCGGCAAACTGGAAGCAATCATCGATGCCCTGCAGCGGATCGATGGTTTTGCCGTCAATCATCAATTGCGGCGTGCCACCAGAGAGGACGGTGCTGCCGATATCGACCAGCCAAGCCAGATATTTGTTGGTCCAGGCAATGCGACCATCGAGATCAAGCCGCGACGGCTTAGGCTCATCACTGAACGTATTGCCGTCGGCGAGTCGCGCTACGAATTGCTTTAACCAGCGGACACCCTCTGCGGTGATGATCTCGCCATCGGCAAACCGGAATAACGCGCGCACGCGATCAGAGCGGTAGACACTTAAGCCGCAGATCGGATTGAGCCGGCCGCGAAAATCGAAATTAAGAGGCACATAGCAGCGTGGATGAACGGCAGTCGCCTCCGCCAGAGCCTTGTCCAGCTGCCATTCCTCGACCTGATTGCGATGCTCGCGCTCGATCTCTGACAGTAAGGCCTTCTTGCTTTTTCGACCCCGCTTGGCTAGGCGCCGTTTGACTTCCTCGTTTGACGGTGGCGGTGGCGCACCTTCGCGGATGACCAGATCTAGAATTGGCTGGTTGATTGTAAATGGAGTCGCCTGCAGATAATTGAGACCATCGAGCACGGTGCGCAACGGACCATTGCCGCCGAGTGCCTTGCGGAAAATATCTTCGGTCGTTTTGTATTGCGTGCGAACCAATTGAACCTTGGCCCAATGGTTTTTTGACAAGCCACCAGCGCGAAATCCAGTCCAGGGTGTTGGCTCATAGCCGAGCGGTTTTAGCAGCGGATTATGTTCGGCGGCATTGATGATCGTGGCCGAAAGTAGCGGCTCAAGATCGCCAGTGACATCGACCAGGCAAAGCCGACCGTCGACCATCTTGAACCGATCCAAGCGGCACAGCAGCGCGAGGCCCCAGGCGCCTACGCGGTAGCCGGGTTCGCCCCACAGACCAAAGTTGTCGCCGATCCAGAGGGCTTGATCTATTTTGGTCTTGTCGCCGTTCTCGTCGACGCCATAGCGATCGCCAAGGGACAGGGTGACGCCGGCGACAAGCAATCGGAAAGCAACACCGTCTGGCTTCATTGGAGTGAGCGCACTACGGACCGCGCGATTGCGTCTGCGATCCTTGAAGTCGGCAGTAATGAGATCAGTCAGTGGTGCCAGATAGCGATCAACTACCGCCTGGCCCTGCATGGTCAGGCCGGCACCAAGCTTCTCGGCGCGCTTCTCTTCCTGCCGCTCAACCCGCTCGCGACTGCGCTCGAAATCCAAGCTCATATGCATTGCTCTCTCCTGCAATGAGGCCGTATATATATTTTATGTATATTTTTCAAGTACTTCTGAGTTTTGCCCTCAAGTTGGCTGGGGAAAAATATAAAAAAATTTGGGGACTGGTTCGAGAGCGAAGGGGGACAAGACAGTACCGGTTAAGACCACCCTCTATTGAAGACCCCACCCGGCACTTTCTGGCCTATTGGCCATTTTTTCGATGCCTTGGCTGAAACGCGGACTTTAATCGGGCTTTAAATCCGCTCTGCTACGCTGCCCGCGGCATGAGTAAAGCGTTTGTCAAAACGGTCTGTGCCGTTCTCGTCGCGATCGCCAATTTAGCGGGATGTACGTTACCGCTGTCGCAGCTCGAGATGTCTCGCGCGCCCGCGGCAGAGCCGGATCCGTTGATTTCACCTCCGCCATCACTGGTCGGCCTAAACCAAACCAACTGACTCGGCAGTGCCGAGTAGTCTTCCCTGATTCTTCCCGAAATCGACTTGTGCCTATAACGCCAGCTTTTAAACGACCTAAATCAATGATTTATACGTTTGCGGCCTAAGTCTGCGTATCTTGGGACGCGTCAATAAGCTGATGCGAGCTGTGAGCCCTGATCGCGTCGAGGACGTAATTTAAAACCGAGCTAGGAGTCATAGAATTGGCGTCTGGTAGACTTTGTTTGATCGCCCGCAGGATCGACATATCATTTGCATCCAAGCCCCGTGGCGTTGTTTGCTCGATCGTGGCTGATACCTCGGTCGGTAATAATCGACCGCAAAGCGCCGTAAATGCCGTTGGATTTTCCTTAGCTGTCCGCAACATCGCGGTCTCACCCTCGATCGCCCAAACCTTTCGCAAACTCCGCATGAATTCTTCGGAAAATGCACCGCGAGCATTGAGCGGTCGACCATTTGGATTGCCTGAGACGCCCGGTTGAAAGCGACCAGCATCCTTTACAATTGCATTCATCTCACCTGTTCCACCTGTTAATCGGAATTCCGCGTGTGCAAAATCCCCGTTTATCAGCATCGCATCCTGATCTTGGTATGGTGTGGTATGGTATTGGTATGGTTATTGGTATGGTTAGAAGTGCCGATAGAATGGGCTTGGTATGGTTGGTATGGTAGAAATGGGAAATTTAAATCCTAAAAAACCTTTTTTAGAAACTCCATGGCGGTACTACATACCAGACCATACCGCCATACCAGACCTATTTCCGCCAATAGCCATTCCGTTGGTGATCGCCAATGCGAATCACCTTGGGGCCGTTCCAGCCATGTCGACGCATGATTTTGCCGACTCGTTGGAATTGTGTCGTCATCTGCCGATCGGTGGGGATTTGAAGGATGTCGCGCATGATCTCGTTGGTGAAGATCCGGCGCTCGCCGTCGACATCGCGGCCCGGGATGTCGCTCAATAGATCTTCCCACGGATCAACTTCACGGCGCTGTTCCTGCTCCACGGCGGCGTCAAGCCAGAGGAATTCGGGTAGGATGATCTGCGTTGCTTGCTGCGCTTCCATAACCGCTGCCTCGGCGAGAAGCTGATCACGATCGCGCGTAAGGGCGTCGACATCGATCGGCCCGGTCTCAGCGACTTTAATCGGCCAGAAGCGGCGATTGCCGGTCTGTGATTTCAGGTAGTGATCATCGTTGGTCGAGGCCCAGATTACACATCGTCGCGGCAGTTCCACGCGCGCGCGACCATAGGCAGGGCGGGCGCGATCGTGAGTGCGAGAGGCAAACGCCTTGACCGACTCCACTTCAGACCGCGTGCTATTGCTAAGTTCGGCGATCTCATAAAGCCATACGCCGCGCAGCAGTTCCTGTTGCTCTTTATCGCTCTTGCCGAGGATGGTCTGATCACTGAAGTAGTCATCGCCGCCGGCGAGAATGTGAAGGGCGGTTGATTTTAGCTTTCCTTCCGGGCTTTCCAGCACGATGATCTGATCGAACTTGCATCCCGGCTGGCGCGCGCGCCGGATTTGCGCGACCAGCGCGATTATGCCGATTGCGCAATTGAGCGCGGTGTCATGTGCGCCGAGATAAGTGGTCAACCACTTATTGATTCGCTTTTTGCCGTCCCACTCCAATCCGTTGATATAGTCGACCACCGGATCGAATTGGTTTTCCAGACAGAGCTGGACGCAGGCGTCGAACATTTTCTCGCGGCCAGGATCGAACTCAAAGGCTTGGTCGATCATCTTGCGCAAATACAGGCAAGCGTGATCGCTCAACTCGCCGGCATACTGACCAATGGCCTGGCCGCCCACCAGAAGTTTGTCGTGAAAGCGATCATAGCGGCATTCTATATCGAGCAATTCAATAGCCCTGCGGGTATTGGCGGCAGTGACTTTGAGATTGCCGGTCTCGGTGATGTCTGGAAATTTCATCAGCAGGGGGGCGCGCTCAATGATGTGATGCGCATGCCCGCCGCCATTGGTGGCGCGCGCCGGTTCAGTAGACATTATGTCCTCTATCGAATGGTTCGAAGCGCACTAAGCGCCGTGTTCTTTGCTTCGATATGATCCAGGCCAATGTGCGCGGCGGTTCCGATCACGAGGTCGACCATAGTGTCTTCGCTCAATCGCCCGGTGCGTACATGTTCGGCAAGCCGACATGAGCCCCAATACAGCATGCAATTGCGCTCGCCGTTCTGCGCCTTCATTACGAATGCAAGCAGTGCGGCAATCTCATTGTCGGTAACGATTCGGTTTGGGCGGCGGGCGATTCTGCGCGGTGCCGGATTCAATTTAGCCAGCAGCCACGGCGGCACTTCAGCAACATGGCCCCGGTGCATCGCTTCATAGTCGTGAGCGGGCCACCAGATGATATAGCCGCCGCTTCCGCGCGTATCGACACCGCGGCAGATCTTGCCGGCGCTGTTCTTAAAGTCGGGATGCGGCCGGAATAGCAGATGGCGCCCGCCCGATCGCGTTACGTGCGCGCGCGTCAACGGCAAGTTGGCATAGGAGACCAACCTTGCGCCTCGACATGCTGGAGATCGAGATCGAGCACGACAAACTTTTCGCCGACAGGAACGCCGATCAGCGCATCGGGATGTTTATCCCACCAGGCACGAATAGCGTCGGCGTCGGTCGACGCATCTTTGAAGCCGCGCATAGTGTGTGGCTTCTTGTCTTGCTTACAGGGGAAAACGGGAACGCCCCGGCCCGCTAAGGCCAGGGCGTGATCAATAACAGTCTTGGTCATGATCAGAGATCGATCGCATCGTCGAAGGCGACAACCTTGGGCTCGGCCTTAGGCCGTGCGTTCTTGAGCTTCAATTTGAAACTGATGAACTTGCGCCCGCTGTTGGATTGGCGAACATAACCGTCACACCAATAATCCAAACCGGCACAATTCAGCGAACCGGAATAGTCGCATGCTTGGGCGACTGCTTATTCTCGTTGCGGAACAAAACACCGCAATTGGTGTCATCAAACTTCTTGGTCATAAAAGTCTCTCCTTTGTTGCGAAATGTCACCGCTTCCGGCGCGCCGAAGTGCGCCGTCACGGCCTCGATAAAATGAACAGCCTCGTCGGGTAGGTCGCTCACGTCACGACCTCGGGGCGCTTCAGAAACTCGGGGATCGAGAGATCGGGTGCCGGGGGCTCGGGATCATCCCGGTCCCGCAACGCTTCGCGCTCGATGTCGTCGAGTTGATCCCGAAGGGCCTCGAAAAACCGCTCGGTGTCGCCCCGGGTGAGGCCTTCGATGTGGCGCCGGATCGTGTTGGTCACACAGGTGGCGCGCCGATCAATCTCATCGACTGTTTCCGGCTCATCGAGCGCCGCCATTTGTGCCCGGCGTTCCTCAATATCGACTATGGCGCTGCCAGTGGCGTGCGCCGGTTCTGTCCGTTCCGGAACGGACTCGGACTTTGCTCGGTGAACCCTCTTACGTTCGTTGCTACCGGCTCGAACCTTTTCGAGCGTCGTCTTGCCATCCGCAATCGCCATCAATTCATAGGCGCGACTGCGGCCGATGTTGCATTGCTCCCGAACGACGGTTTCCCAATCGTCGAGAGACTGTTCTTTGATCTGCCTAATGTGAATGCCGGCCGCTTTATAAAACTGCTCCGCCTTTTCGGCGGCGCGGTCGCCCTTCTCGATCAGGACTTTGACGCGACGGGCAAGAGCCGACACCGCAGCTCTGGCACGATCGGCAAGGACCCGCACTTCGGCTTTGTCGTTCTCCTCGCGCCGGGTCATGCGGCACCTACAGTGCGCGCTCGATCAGTGATGTGGACGGCGGCGATCTCGCCGCGCGCCACCAACCGCTGCAATGTCTCAATGAACCGCGCGCGCTCGCTTTCGCTGATGCCTCTGATGATCAAAAATGATCAAGCATTCGCGCTGAGCGTTTCCCTCGTTATCATCGGCTTGCCGTCTTAGCTGTCACCGTTCCGCAACATTGAAAAACATAACGACATCAAGGCGAATCGATTTCATCTCATCGCGCAATGCGAAGAAAATGATTCACTTTAGATTCGAGATTTCAATTCGCGAATTCGTGAGAGTGATTTTGAGCAGGTGTCAGGACGCGGCGCTGCACGTCGCAAGCCGATTTTCAGTTGCGTGCTACGCCGGCTATAGGGGCGGCGAGCTGCAAGACTTCCGCGCGCGGCGAGACATTGAGAACGACGCCGCACCATTTGCAGTCGAAGGCCGTCAAAACGGAATCTACGTCGACGTTCGGATCACCGCGCCGAAAATGCATCGGGAGGCCGCAGAACGGGCAGTGGGGATGCGGCGAGTCGGTGTCCATAAACCCGAGCCGTAGGCTCGGATGATTAATCAAAGATAAACATCCCCGCCGCGCGGGTTATTTTTTATTGCGAGCAAGCAACGGTGCCGCAATACGCGGAGTAAATTTCGACGTGTTCGTTCGCCGGCCCGTGAATGCGCGTCTTAGCGCCAATACCCGGCACGCCAGCCCCCGTAGCCTCCGTAGCCCCCCCAATAGCCGGGTGCGTAATTATAATACCCGGATGCCACTGGTGGTGCTGCGTAGGCCGCACCTGGCGTCACGATAACAACGGTCGTTCCTGCCTGGGCCGGTACCCCATAGCCTGGAGCCGCGTAATTGTAGAGCGGCGCCGCAACTCCGTAGCCGTATGCTGGACCTGCGTAATCGTAGAGTGGGGCCGCAGCTCCGTAGCCGTAACCATACGTGCCGTAGCCATATCCATAAGGTGCGTAGCCATAACCGGGGTACACCACCTGGGCCGATGCGGCGCCCGCTGAAAGCGCCAAAGCGGCTGCTCCGACAACAAGGGCTTTCATCATTTCATTCTCCCTCGACGTGCATGTGCTCTGCGGACGGTAAGGGTCCGTTTTTTCAACGAGAACGCGAGGTGATGGTTCAGTGCGAGTTCCCGAAATAAACCTTTGGTCGCAAAACCATCCTGATGGATAGGCACGACGAGTGACCCTTTCCGGGGTGACGGTATTAATTGGAGCCAATTTGGACTTTGGTTCCATTCGCATAGCCAAATATTTGATTTCAATGGCGCGCCCTACGGGAACCCGTGTTTCCGCCGTGAAAGGGAAGTATAATGGTTGTCGTCGTTTGTGTCTGTTTGATAAAATTCAATAAATACCGACAGAACGGCCAATTTCCTGTGCCCTTGTTTGGTGCCGTTCGTCCATGTATATTGGACACCGTTGGACATAGGCGGTGTTTTTTCCTTGGGAGGGCGGCAATGGCCAGGACATTACGGGACACGCGACTTGAGACTGCGGAAGCCCGGCGCAAGCTTGCGGTGCGGGGCAAACCATATTGGCGATTGATCGAGGAGGGCGTGCATCTTGGCTATCGGCGGCTTAAGGGCCGTGCCGGGACATGGGTCAGTCGGCGCTATATCGGCAACCAACAATACGTTACCGACGGTATCGGCATTGCCGACGACAATAGCAACCCCGACGGCGACACGATCCTGAATTTCAAGCAGGCGCAGGATAAGGCGCGCGGTCGGCCTGTTAAGTCCGGGCCGTACACCGTCAACGACGCGACGGCCGCTTATTTGGAGTTTCTGGAAAACAATCGGAAGTCCGGTGCCGACGCTCGATATCGCTATGAGCTGCACATTCGTCCGGCGCTAGGTGAAATCCAAGTCGCGCAGATTACGGCCGATCAGATCAGGAAGTGGCACGCCAATCTGGCCAAATCGCCAGCCTTAGCGCGGACAAGGGAAGGCGACGAACAGAACCAGCGCAAGCCCAAGGGCGACGGCGACGACCTTCGCCGCCGCAGGGCCAGCGCCAATCGGGTTCTGACGGTCCTTAAGGCCGCCTTGAACATGGCTTGGCGTGAGAACCGAACGCCATCCAATGCCGAATGGAGCCGCGTTGAGCCATTCGAGAATGTAGAGGTGGCGCGCGTGAGATATCTCGATCTTGCCGAATGCAAGAGACTGATCGACGGTTGCGATTCCGACTTCCGGTTATTGGTGCAGGGAGCGCTGCAAACGGGCGCACGCTATGGCGAGCTGATAAAACTGGCGGTCTCGGACTTCAATCGCGACAGCGGGACGATCGCCATTCGGCAATCTAAGTCCGGCAAGTCGCGTCATATCGTTCTCACTGACGAGGGTACGAAGTTCTTTCAACAAGTCTGTGCGGGCAGGGCGGGGAATAGTCCGATGTTTGCCAAGGCATCTGGCGCGGTGTGGAAGAAGTCAGAGCAGGCGCGGCCCATGGCAACCGTATGTGAGGTTGCGAGCATCAAGCCGTGCATCTCATTTCACGTCTTGCGGCACACCTGGGCATCGCTGTCGGTGATGAACGATGTGCCGCTGATGATAGTGGCGAGGAATTTGGGCCACAGCGACACGCGCATGGTCGAGAAGCATTATGGGCACCTCGCGCCCGACTACATCAAAGAGGCGATTCGCAAGGGCGCTCCCAAGTTTGGATTCAAACCAGACAAGAAGATTGTCGCTCTGAGTTGATCCGACACAGGCCAAATTGCCCCGGTTTGGCCATAGCAGGCATCCCACTGTGTTTTACCACGTTCGACCGTGAGTCGGATTGCCCGTTCGCATTTGGCGGGACGGGAATCGTGCGCGCAACAGGGGAAAAAATGAATACCGGATCGTTCAGCGTCAGTGAGTGGTGTCAGCATCGCCGTGTCAGCAAGTGGCGGCTCTACGATATGTGGAAGTCTGGCGACGGCCCCCGCTTTCATCTGGTCGGTACGCGCCGCCTTATCAGTTCAGAAGCCGATGCCGATTGGATTCGCCGTCAAGAAAGGCTGACTGAAACCGCCGAGGTCAGGGCCGCGCTTGAGAAGGCGTCGGAGAGGGGAAGGGCGATTGTGAAGCGGGCGGGGGCGGCGTGATGAGGAAAAAGGGCGACACCAAGTTTCACCGCGCCATGAACTGGATGCGCAAGCCGGGGGCGCGGCTTGTCCTGACCAATGCCAATGGAAAGCCCGACTACTGGATCGTTGGCGGCGGCCGTATTGAGCCGGATATAGCAAAGAGAATTATTGTCCATCCCGGTGTCCGGGCTGGCAAGGATGCTTTGTTCCCGGGATTGGATCAGACGTGGCGGTTGGGGGCGGCGTGATGACGCTCAAAGAGGTTGCCGCCGAATTACACGATTACCTTTCATTCCGTGCGCTCCGGGAAGGCGTTGGTTGTTCATTGAACCGGAAGTCCTTTCTTGAGCAACTCCGCGCGGGAGTCACAAGCTTCTTCGGTATCAGAATCGGACCGGACGGCATTGAGGACGACAAACAGAATCCTTCCGCACTTGAGGCATGGCGTCACCGCCGATTGAACTGAGGGGCGGCCGACCAAATCGCGCCGGACGGGGGGCGGCAACACTACAGTTTTTTGAAGAAAATCCGTGCCGGTGCGTATCTTTACTTTGGAGGCAAGGAGCCACGACTAGCGTGGAGTAAACCCGGTTTTGCTGGGGCAAATAAAAAGCCCCGGCCGTGCTTGCAACACGAACCGGGGCATTGGATCAATTACATGTCAAAGGTACTCACGGCGAACGATTTACGCAACAATAAATTTGACGACCCCGCAGTCAGGGGCGACGAACCTCGGCAAGAGGCCGTTTTCGATAAAGGCAACATTGCGTTCGGCTTACCCAGGCGCAGCAGAACCAATCCCGACACCCAAACAATCTGAGCCGGTATCGCTGGCGCGGTCCCATACCGGATCAGCGCACGGAACGCGACCTGATCCGCAAAGCCAGGTCCGGCGATCAAGAGGCCAAGCGAAAGCTAGTCGAGGTATTCCATCGGAAGCTTCTGAAAATAGTGGGCGAGTATTCCGGCCCGCCGCATGACGACATGCTATCAGCGGCCCTCTTCGGGTTCTGGCTAGCAGTCAGCCGCTTCAATGAGAATCGCGGCTATCGGCTGTGGACATACGCCAAAGACTGGGTTCGCAAATATATCCGTCTGTGCATTAAGGACTGGCGTAGAGAGGGTGCGGCCGGTGAGACGCGGCAGGACAGATTTATTTTCAGCAATGGCGCTGCCACGGCTGAACAGGTTGTTGCCGTTGCGGGTGGCGGCATCTCGAATGCCGAAAGGGCAATCGCGCGACACAACACGCAGCATGAAAATTATAGGGAGGGTGCCAACGATCATTGCAGGTTCAAGACCGCTGATGATTCACGCGGCACTCGCTACCATGAACCAGTTGACGGGCATGACATGCGCCGAATGTACGATTGCTTTAAGGCGCATCAGCTATCGCCGCAACTCAGGGACTTTAACGCCGCGAGTAAATGGATTGACAGCTTAGCGCGTAAAGCTGGCACCGGGCGGAAACATCATTCCAATCACCTGTACCGGACAGCAGCCGACATTGGCGAGCGGGCCAAAATTGCCGCCAGAATGTCGCCCATGCCGGCATTTGCCGAGACCGGCGACAAGCCCGTCGTGACGGCCAAGCTACAGCAATATGAATTAGACGCGCGAGTCGTCCGTGAGAAAACGGCGCGATTGAAGGCGTTGCGTTTAGCAAACCCAAAACCACAGCCCGAGCGAAAGAGGAAGAAAGCCAAATGGCGCGATACCCGAACGATAGCACCCGCGAAATCCTTGCCTTCGCCGTCCCGGCCAGCGTTGCAACTGCGTTGCGGCTCGTTTGCGAAAAAGAATTTGTCTCACTCAGCCACGTTTGCCGAACTGCGCTGTTCCGCAGCCTGAAAGAGCGGGGAATTGATTTCAATGAGTCGCCGCAACAAAGATAAGGGCAGGCTTGCGCCGTTCGTGCCGGTGACAAAGGACACCATGAAAACGCCCGCATGGAAGGCGCTATCCCACGGTGCCCGGTCGCTCTATATCGCGCTTAAGGGCCGGTACAACAGCAGACTACAAAACGCCGTCTATATATCCAGCCGCGTGGCGGTAGAGGAACTTGGCCTGCACAGTCACCGGGATAGCGTGCTGCGCTGGTTTCGTGAGCTTCAATACTACGGTTTCATTGTCATGGTTAGTCTGCCGCACCACGGCCTTAACGGCCACGGTAAGGCGGCGCACTATCGGCTGACAGAAGAGTGGTACTTAGAGAAAGCGCCAACCAGAGACTATCTGAAATGGGACGGCGAGCTATTTCACGAACAGAAAAGCCCAGAGTATTACCAACGCAAAGGGGCAAGGTTCTACCGGCAAAAAAACAGAAGCCGAGGTCCAGACGTGCGTACCACCTTGGTACAGACGTGCGGGCCAGTTTCCGACAAAGGGGGGTCCGAAATGCCAGAAAGTGGTACAGACGTGCGGGCCATATCTCAGGACAGCACTGGTCCAGACGTGCGGGCCATAACTAGTTTAACCACTCCCTGTCCTGCTTCTGCGCTTGTTAGCGCCCTTAGTGCTGTTACTGATGCCGCAGCTGTGCCTGATATTCCCGGCGACTCTTGCAGTCCAGCGACGGCGACTAGATGACTTGGCTAATCGGCTGACAAGGCTCGAACCCTTGAGGGAGGCGGCAGAATGAACCGAAACCGAGCGACGTGATGCGTGGGCAAAGGCTCACGGCTACGCCAATACCCGCTGCGCCGAACAGGGCGACGTGTCCCCCCGTTATCGATCCGCCGATCCTCGAACTTTCTCCACGCTTTCTGAGATGCCCTCCGTCAGCTGCATCACCAGTTCGCTGAGTTTCCTGTATTCCTCGATGTCGCGTTTAATGCGTTCGCCATCGGTCTGTAGCTTTCGCTGCAACCGTTGAAACTCACCAATGAGACTATCAATTTCGCCCGTGGAAGTTTTTGTTACTTGGTCCAGCGCATCGCCGAAATTCTCGGGCGGCATTTCGCCCTCGTCGCCCTCGGCAGCACGCTTATGCGTCAGTTCGTGATTAGCTTCCTCGAAGTGAGGTCGCTGGTACTTGGAAAAATCAAGCGGTCCAGAAGTCATGATTGTCCCCTTGTTTTATTACCCAACTGATCCGCTAAATGTCCGCATGAGAATGCTACGCGCTCGTGACGTTCGTTTGTAGTCGTCACCCGTTCGCCTGTGGATAGCGGGTGCGGCAAGCGCGCTTACGTCATCCGCTTATTTGTTGCATTTGCAACTATCGTTGGCGAACTGGAACCGCTGCTGCCCCGGCCCTATCCGCCTTTGCAAGGCGAAACCCCCCGGTATTACTCAATAATATCAATGGGGTTTGGGGCTCTGTGTCCAATATCTGTCCCATATCGGGGGCCATTGATGCGAGTTCTGGGTCGGTTGGGGGCCATACGCGGGGGCAACTGGCGACCCTGCCGCCACGCCACCCCTTCGGTTCGGGTTTGAAATCCATAAGCCGTTTCAATCGCTGCGAAAAATCCGGCCCCTACACCTATCAGAACGGTAATCGCCACAGACGGCGGCACATAGGGCTTGTCGGTCAACTGCGAACACAACTGCCGTATCACACAAGGGAGAAAACACTGCATGTCTACTGATGATTTCGATTGGTCGCCACTGGGAGAATCCTTCTGGCGATCTGCGGCTGAAAGCTGCCAACACAACCCGTCAGAACTACAACTGCGCTTCGCCTGTTTAAAACACTCCGGTTTGAACGCCACAGACAGCGCACGCGGGGCCGGATACCAAGCCAACGACGACGAGGGTATGCGGCAACAGGGTTCACGCGCGGCAAAGACCACGGCCGTTTGCGAACTGTTAGCTTATGCGCACGCCGAAACCGGCAAGGGCGATGATGGGATTGTTTCTGGCAAGGAAGCTAAACGCATCCTGTCCCGCATCAGCCGCAAGGGCAACAACAACGAACGCATAAAAGCTTTGGAGGCGCTGTCACGTCTCGATCAGTGGAGGCGGCAGCAAGCGCCAATCAACCCGAAGAGTCCCCCGAACAGAGTCTCGCCTTCATCATCGCTGCCGTCCCAACGCAAGGACTCGGCGCTTATCTGGCCCTGTGCAGCTTCGTTGCTGCGGGTGGCCCGGTTTGTAACTTTCCGTTCATTGCAGAAATCGCGCCGACCATTGCCCGTAACTATCCGGGGGGTTGGGCGAAGTGGACGGCGAAAGGCCGCATGACCGACTTTCTTTGCAAGCTGGCCGACGCTCCCGTTCTATCGGACGACGAACTGGTCGCCGCTGTGAGAGCAAAGCTGGGGCCGGTCAAAACGCTAGAGACTGGCAATGCCAATTGAGAACAAGAGCGACGTTGAAATCCTCCGGTCGGTTATCAGGGCACTTGAGCATTCCGCCCACCAACGACTGGCGGACAAACTACGCGACCTGATTTTAACATCACAACAGCGGGACGCTGCATGATCGGCGCACTCACACTGGCCGTGATGGCGTTGGCCGTCCTGATCGGTCGCATCAAAATCCAACCAACAAAAGGGAGCGAACGTGCTCATTATCGAAAACAAAACCGGCAGGCATTGATTGCTGACGTCGAAAAGGACATAGCCGCACTCAATCCGACGCCAGCGCCAGAACCGGCGATTGTTTTCGTCCAGGAAGACGACGGGTCCGCAGATTTAGGCAGCAGAAATTTCGACGTTGCCAAGTGGAGCAAGAAACCGCGTTCATGGTTTTGATGACTTGCGGCGACCGGCTGATTTGTCCTTCGCTTCAATGCGCACACACCAAAACTTTGAGTCCGCCACAGCACATAGCCATCAAAATGCCGCTTGAGCGCGGCTCAGTCGGGCGTGCCCTTTTGGGCCGAACCGGGCACCGTCTTTGGGGGACGTGGACGGTGTGTGCTTCTCCCGCCCGGTTCGACAACGTACGCGTCAAGTACTTGGCCCCGGCCCGTTGCTGGGGCCTTTGTTTTCACTGCGCTCTAACGCTGCCCGAGCGCGCCGTCAGCTATCCAATGGTTTAGTCATGTCACTGTCGTGCGGCGGCCTCACTTCCTCCCGCATCGAGCGGCGTAGTTGTTGCACGTCCCCCGAATGGCCAGTTGGTGGAAAACTCGGCCTCGACCATCAAAGCGGTCGGGGCCTTCTTTTACTTAGACGCGACGTCCGTGGACGCTAATCCGCCTCGCCTCGCCATGCAGTGGCACAATCCTGTTCTGCATAATGCTCAAGAAAGCGCGATGGAATTTAAGCCAACGTAATCCAATCTTATGCGCGACGATAACAAAGCGTCGTCTTGTTTACCCGCTCGCAGAGGAGCAAATCATGGCAAATGTCTCAAAAGTGATTTATGCCGCTGCAATTGCAGCCGTGAGCATCGCATCCCCAGCATTGGCCAGAAGCCATAATTATTCGGGAGGGGACGGAACCAGTTTGGTTCAGGTGGCCCGTCGTGGTGACCTTTGGGAAGGCGGAGGTCCGTAAACGCTAGGCTCCGCCCCAGGTCCTGACGAATCGGTTATAAACGACGAACGGTCATAAGCGCGGGAAAAATCTGGGGAAGCGCACGTGGATTTTGATCCCAATAAAATACGGGCGCGCATCGCCAAGTATCTAAGTATTGATGCCGAACGAGTTACAGATGAGGTGCACTTCAGAAACGATTTGGACCTTGATTCCCTCGATCAACTGGAGTTGTTGATACTGATCGAGGAAGAATTTTCCGGCGTAGAATTTTCGGACGACGCTGTTGAGCAGATCGAACACGTCGGTGATCTCATCCGGTATATGGAGATCAACTGTTTGCTGGAAGGTCTGTACGCGCAGGCATTTCGCAAATCGGCGGCCTGACGCAAAGACAAACAGAAGACACCCGATAATCAGCCGCGACCCGCCGCGCCTCATCGCGCGTCAGCAACAAACTATCACGGTGGCGGTTATGAATAGGGGGCATTAGGAGGCCGCCATGAGGCTTTCGCTATTCATCCTGGGAGTTTTCGCGGCTGTCGTCTGCATCGAAAAACCCGCTGAGGCGCGAGACTATCCGTGGTGCGCCGAGGGCGATTATAAAGACGGTGCCACAAATTGCGGGTTCGTAACGCTGCAACAATGCCAGGACACCGTGAGGGGGAGTAACGGGTCCTGTCGACCCAATCTGCAGTACCAGGCCCCGCCGGAACCACATCCGGTGACTAGGCAACCGAGGCGCTATTGAAGAACTACGGCTTCCGCAAAAGCTCCGGCAGCTTGGCGATATTCGCCGCGATTCGCCGAGCCTCATCGCGGGTGGCGTCGCGTCCTGCGTTCCAGTCATCGTGATAGTAACGGCGGTAGCGCATACGTCTCCGCTCGCGAACGGCGTATCCGGCCCCGACGACGAGTGCGAACGCAGCGATACCAAGTAGCAATCCCATTTAAGACAACGCATTGGTGTCACCCACAGTTCACTTTTGACTTTCGAGTTGATTGTTTGGGGAACTGCATGTCGGAGTAAGAAATTCCGACAGCTTGGCTATATTTTATCGCAATCTGCCGCGCCTCGTCTTTGGTGAGCAATTTCGCCGCCGAATCTCCGCCCCGGTTCTTCCTCGAAATAGACGTACGCAAGCTGGCTGTCCGCGCGGAAGTACGGGCAGCATGCTCCGCGCGGCCAATCGCGAAGGATCGTGACGGGATTTACACGTCCCTTGTACGTATTTTGACGATAAACTTTTTGACAATTGCGCCAGAGTCTATGCGGACTTAACGTAATGGCGCGGTGTTCTTAGGATCGATTGGTTCGATGTGCCCCTAACGGACGGGAGAATTGCGCCATGTCGAAGCGGTCTTCAAAAAGCAAGCGCCGGAGTAAAGCCCTACCCGCATTGGGATTCGCCGGCGTGTCTTTCTCTATGGCAAGCGGCGCGTGCGCCTCGACCACCGAAGCATCGGCGAATACGCCGCCGACCTCACAGAGTCAGAATCAGGAAATTTTTCTCGGTGAGGAGGAAATCTTCGACACCAGCTTGTCGACGTTTTTCACGTTTGACAAAGAAAACGGCGGAGCAAACCCAAGCGCGCAACACTTAAAGTTGGCCCGCTGCGGTGGCTGCGGATGCGGCCATGGCTGCGGATGCGGCCATGGCGGTGGCTGCGGAGGTGGTGGCTGGCATGGAGGCTGCGGCGGCTGGCATGGAGGCTGCGCATTCCGTTCCTGCAGATGCGGAGGCTTCCGCTTTAGGGGCTGCGGCTGTGGCGGCTGCGGAGGCTGCGGTTGCGGAGGCTGCGGTTGCGGGGTCTGCTGGACCTGGCCGTGGGTTGGCTGGTGCTGGGGCGAGTCTAAACCTCCGGCTGAGGTAGCTTCTGTCGCGTCGGAGCCAATCGCACAGATATCGGACGCTGAGGAAAAGAAGTAACGCTACCGCCTCGGTGTTCCACGTAGTCACCGCAATCCGCCGCTCCAACTTAGCGGCGCATCATCGCCCCGCGCGGATTCCCGTCGCGGTGGCCACGTTCGAAAAGGTGCATACTCACTGCGGGACGAAAGAAGTCTCTAGCAGACGATTGGACGAGTCGTTGTAATAGACGATCAGGGGCGTGCTTTGCGTAACTACGCGCCCGCTTTGCGATTCAACGAACGATTCATCGAGCTGTGGACAGACGCTAACTGCCTGCCCGAAATTCCTCCACAATGATCCTCCAAATCTCCACGCTCGATAGTTCGGGTTTTCCGTTAGGTCGAGTATCGCGTACTGTATTAATGAGTTGGTGGCAACGAACACGAGTACGAGCAAGTTTGTCGTTATCGTCCACTGACCTCCCGGGACCGCGAGCGTGCTCACAAAGTACTGAGCGAGTGCTGGGGCCGCGTCGCTGGTTTGCCCGGGAGCAGGCCCAAGCGTCCAATTGGTAAAGCCATCGGGCGACGTAGCATAAAGAATGCTGTTAGTACCGTCGTTGGACGTGAAAACCATGTGATACAACGGTGTGTACACGGGGGACCCCGGCGCCCTATCGGCGACGACGGCAGGTTGATGCGGGCTATTCTGATCAATAGCTGTATATGGAAGCTGTATATGGAGGCACGCGCGGGACGATAGCAGGTTGCTTCGGGCTCTCGATCTTCTGAGCCATTGGTAGAACCCTCCTTGCAGCCGTGACCGGGCGGTGCGATTGCGCTGCGGAAACAACGGCGGCGCGGCGGCGGGCGGTCAGTGCAGCCCCTCATGAACGACCAGCCACAACCAGCCTGTAGCCGCCCAGAGAACAACAGCGCCGAGCGCAGCGATGCCGATCACCGCGGTGCTAAGCACTAGCGTCTGCCCAAGCGGTCTGGTCGGAGGCATGGTCATTTTTAGTAATGGGAGTGCGAAGGACTATCGACCCCAATCCTCCTCGCCCTCGCGTCATATTCGGCGTGTCTCTTCGTGCGAGCCCGCAGCCTCAGCCCCACGTTCGTGAAACATTTGTCGCCAGTCTTTACAGCCTCCGGACCGTAGGTCTCTAAGGCGTGCCGCCTGGCGGCGGTGAATCCATATTGAGCTACCGCCAATCTTATTAACTGGCATTGCATTGGGGTTGGGTCTGGGGAGTCTTGAGCGAAGGAGTAATCTGCGACTAGCAAAACAATGCCAGCTAGAAGTAGGAACGTTGGCATCGTTGCTGCGTGCTGCTTTAGGCCCATTTTCAACTGCGCCCCCGCCCCACCCCAACCAAGCAGAAGCCCAATATTGTGTACTGACTGGGGCGACCTTTGGCTTCTTTGATGATGTGCACTGCCGCCGCCAGCTACATCACCGATTTACGTCACGCCGCAAGATAAGGGCGCGGCTCGACAGCCCAAGGCGGCGGGAAACGGCGTTGGGGCATGTGCTTCTCAGAGGGTATGCGGCGGTCCGTCAAGTAATTTGAGCTTAGCGGTCAACATCGCGATACGCAGATCAGCTTCGGCGCGCGTGAGGTTCGGATGAAAAGCCTCTCGCTCGTACGCGGCCTCCGCCAACCGCTTGAGGGTTGCAGCCTGCTCGGCTGTCATTGGCTGACCGGCGCTCAAGGCGTCTAATTCCTCGACCGTCGCGGGCGGCGGTGCGCCATCAGGCCGCCGATTGGACTAGTCCTGTCAATGCTGCACGCATTGCGTCGTCGAGATCGGCATCGGTGAAGCCACGGTGCAGCTGCAGCCGCGCAACAACCCGCTCAACAAAGACGCCGCGCTTCTCAAACGGTAGGCGATCGGCGGCGGCCCAGACGGCCCGAAGCTGCGAATCGGTGAAGGCGACCATGTAACCATGGTCTTGCCCGGACGATTGATGTCAACGGCCATAGAGCCTCGCCCGCGTTTTTCCGTGCGTCCAATTCCTCAACAGACCACGGCGGCGGGAAGCGGCGAGGAAAGTGCACAGCGGATCAACTTTGATTTAAATCAAACCGTCCGGTTTTCGCGGAGCGGACAATTGAAACGCCGAAATATATTTGACCTTGCACAATGTTTAGACGTCGGGCTGACGCGGTATAAAGTTGTGTCCACGTAAGCGCAGTCCCCAGTTAAAGGAGAAATCGTCATGCCTGTCTATACTAAAATGGGTGGTTATACGATTGCTGCTCGGAAGACCCAAGACTTTACTTTCTGGTGGGGGGATCACTATTACCCGGCCTCATATTTTAACGTGTCGATAGAACCAAACGCAGAGGGTCTTGACATGATCCCTTTGATAGAAGAACGGAGGCAAGTTACCACCATCGCCCCTAGCGGAGACGTTCGTCAACCTATGCTGATATTGACACTAAGAAACAACAACACGTTTGATGTGCCTTTTTTCGCTAATCACCTCCTCGTCACTGGATGATCCGCCCCGGGCGGCGGGAAGCGGCGAGGACTCACGCCATAAGGGGCTGCGCGTATGCCGGATGTACGCAGGGCGCGGCCTCAAAACTTCCCGGCCTCAACTTGCTTTGGTGAAGGTTCGATTTCTTCGTCAAGCTTTTTAAGAACCGCGAGCAATCGTGGCGGCAGTTCTTCAGTCGTGCACCTCTGATAGTGGGCCCTCAGTTTGTGGCCAATTATCTTGTTGGTCTCAGATCAGTAACGCAATTGATCCGGTGTATGTTTTGGCATGGCGCAGTCTTTTAAACATCTTACTAATTATTGGCACTGAAACTGGTTCCTCAGCGTCAAAATGGAACTTCCAATGTGCGCCGGAAACGGCTTATATGCGGCGCAGCACGGATACTGTCTCACATTTTAGATGCCCATTCGCCCATTTCTCGCTGGTCAGGCATTTGAACCGGATGTGATCCGGGAAATGTCGCTCGCGCTAGAAACCGTGTGCGCGAAATTCGGAATGACGTTGGCCGATGAGCCAGCTACGCGAGTCGTAGCCATAAAGATAATCGAGTTGGCACAACGTGGTGTGCGCGACGCGCCGACCTTAAGCGAAATGACGTTGAAAGAACTCGAGCACTATTTACCGTACGCCGGAACATAAATTTAACGCCCCCAATCCTCCTCCGCCTCGCGCGTCATCGCGGCTATGCCGGCCGCTAACGTGCTTTGCGCTTAATCGACATGCATTGCAGTAACCACAATCCCGATTATGCCAACGATGACGCCAAGAATGGCCCCAGCGAGGGTAAGTTTCAGATAGAGAAAACTGCGCTCTTCACGTCGAAGTCGTTTTTGCGCCTCAGCTCCCAGCCAACGGTAGGCAAACTGGCGCTTTGGCTCAGGAAAAAGTCCGTCGTGAAGGGAATCCCGAACGCTCTCCTCGCCAAATTCTTCAAATTCCGCCCGCCATTGGGCCTCATCGTTCGGATCGGCAGCCATCGAGGCTTCTCCATCGCCCACAATATACCCACGGCCCGCAATGACTCAGAAGAGGCCACCGGTGGAGCAGGCTTCGGCCTTGGCGATGCAGCCGCGATCCGCCGCGCATAATCGTCGGCTGCACGACTAGGTCATTGCCAGTACTGCTCTAGTAGAAGGACGGCCTCTTTTGCCGCACTAGCTATCGCACTCCCACCAAGCCACAGCACAAACAAAAAAACACTGCCCATGGTGGCGATGCGTGCGAAGTATTTAATTCGGGCCTTCCGTTTGGCTGCGGCGTCACGCGCCCGTTTCCGCTCGGCCGATGCTATCGCAGCATCATGCGCCCGTTGCTGTTCCTTCCAAGCCCGTTCGCAACTTTGGTGTACCCAACCCCGCTGTTTCCCTAAATAGGCGACAGGCACCCAGGGGTCACTCGCTCGAACATCGCCGCGCTTGCAGTGCAGACAGATCATTCAGAGGCCCTTCTCATTCAAAGGCCCCTTACCCAACGGGTGGATCGTATCGAGCCTTGCGTCGGAACTTCAACTATTTCGTTCCTTGACAGACCACGGCGGCGGGAAGCGGCTTTCGGGCGACACGGGGGAGACGGACTCCTGTGATAACTATCACAGCCCCTTCAGCGGAGAGCGCAAACTCCGATCATATTTTATAGCGCGGCCTTTTCAATTGTAGGTGAAACGGCCTTGGTGAGTATCACAACGATAATTCTCGTCATGCTTGTGGCGAGCGTGTTTGTGGCTGCCATCGTATGGCGCGAGTCGGCGGGACACTGAGGCATAGTGATAATGAAATGAAGCTGACGCACAAAGATCGCTGGGAGCAGGGTTTCACGGCATTATGTAAATTTCGGAGGCGAAAAGGGCATTGTTGCCCGCCGCAACGTCATGTGGAAGGCAAATATAATCTTGGGTCTTGGGTAATCACACAACGGTATCGCAAAGACGTTTTTACCTGTAAAACGCAAAAGACGTCTCGATAGGATAGGTTTTGTTTGGAACGGACGAGACTTTGCTTGGGAACGGGGCTTTGCAGCATTGTTAAACTTCAAGCGAAGAGAGGGACACTGTCGCGTCCGTCATTTACACCGCGAAGGAGATTACAAACTTGGATCGTGGGTTGTGGTGCAGCGCAGAAAAAGGAACGTCATGTTACCTAAACGGAGGGCGCGGTTAAACAAAATCGGCTTTGTGTGGAATATATATCAGCGCAAATAATCGGATTATCCGCGAGGCAACCCATATCGAGGCGGCGGGAAGCGGCGGGCCGTCGCGCTCAGCATGGATGCGATTAGGCGGCCCGCCAAACTTTCAGTTATCAAAGTTTATGCAGCGCGTTTAACCAGGCGCAAAACGAGCAACAGAATAACCGCACCGATGAAGGCATTAATAATCGCGGCAACAATACCGGCCCCGATCACGATGCCGAGTTGCGGCAACAGCCAACCAGCAATGAAACCGCCGATAATTCCGACGATGATATCCCCGATCAGCCCGTAGCCGCCGCCCTTAACAACCATACCGGCAAGCCAACCGGCGATGGCACCGACAACAAGCCAGATGATGAGTGCTTGTACGTCCATCTTTTCCCCCCATTTGCTGGCCCGAACAGGATGCGGACCACGTTCATTATAGCTGATTCTTCGACAGCCCCGGCGGTGGGAAGCGGCGATCAGCTTCAGCGCGAGTGAGGTTCCGCTGAAATGCCTCTAGCTCGTAAGCAGCTTCCGCCAATCGCTTGAGCGTTGCGGCCTGCTCAACTGTCATCGGCCGGTTGGCCGTTACCGAGTCCAGTTCTTCGGTCCAAGGCGGCTGGAAGCGGCGAAAGGTTTAGCCCATTAAACTTTTCGTACCGTGGTTTTTAAGCTGCAAAGGGCATCAGATGGGAATGCGCGGTGACGCTGTTAGCTGCTGCGAGCCGGGATTGATGGCCTCCCGCCTGGGAACCGCCGTGAGCACGTCGTCCCGGCTCTGACCGACCACTCGGAAGATGAGGCGGGGTGATCGGCGCTGGACAGGATAGCCAAAACTATGGCCTGATCGGGCTGGTAAATGCCCGGTGTTGCGTTCCAAACAAATAAAAGCCGATTAACGTTACCGCCGATTGGCGATATTCGCCGCAATCCGCCGCGCATCATCGTCGCGAGCTTACTCTTTGTGATTAGCCTTTTTAAGTTTGGCCGTCCTCTTCCACGCCCAATTCGGATCAAACCCGCAAAGCTAGACTTAGCCTTCTAGGCAAGGTGCGGCTATGACGGATGATTTGGGAACCGAAGAACTTTCCTCTCCTGCCACGAACGGTGCAACCGGCGATTCGGTCTCTGCGCGTTCGGTCGGTTCCAACGGCGGGGCCAAAGCGATCGATGCCTCAGATGTCACAGTTACCTTTCTCATCGCCGAGATAAACAGGCTCGCTGAACAGATTTCCGTCGGTGCCTACGGTAGCGCCAAAGGGATCGATGCCTCAGATGTGAAAGCGCGGTCCACAGTTGCCTTTCTCATCGCTGAGACAAACAGGCTCGCCAAAGAAAACCAACGACTGAAGGACAAACTGGCTCTGCTCGATGTGGAGAAGAGATTGCGCCTGCTAGAGCCGGGTTCAACGGAGCTACCTGTTTGCCGTTGTGCCGCCGAGATGAACCTAATGGCTATCCTACCAGTGACTGGTGGCGACACCGAAATTCGCATCTTTCGATGCCCAGACTGTAGTCATGAGCTTAGACTGACTGCCTGGCGTAATGAGTCAGCCGCCTGAAAAATTACCGCGTTAGTTGAACAACGCCTCACGCTTCATGTAGCTTCGGCAGCTTCGCGATATTCGCCGCGATCCGCCGCGCTTCGTCTTTGGTGAGCAATTTGGCCGCCGATCTTCGCCCCGGTTCACCTTCAAAATAAAACGTAGGCCCGCCTTATCTATTGGACATTCTGATGTACATAAAAAAAATCAGCAGCAAAGCGATCATAATCAAGATCACCCACACAATAGACCCAACAATCAAACGGGACATATCAGCAAAGGGGTTGGTGCCGTGAATGCTTATTATGGATACCTCAGCGGCTATCCCCAAGATTATCGCCAAGACAATGATTGTTGAGTAACGTATTCGGTGCATGGCATAAAACTCGACGTTCGCTCACGTTAATCCAGCTCACGCTCGTTCTCTAGTCGATTCAGCGTTTATCGGAGGCTGTGAAGCTCACGCCCCAATAACACTCCGCCTCGTCAGGAGGCTTCCGCAAAAGCTCCGGCAACCTCGTAACATTCACCGCAATCCGCCGTGCCTCATCGCAGTATTCCTCTTTTGACGCGGATCACTTTGCGCCAGCGCAACCGCTTCATTCTTCAACAGACGACGGCGGGATGCGGCGGGGGGCCTTCACTGCCGAAGAGCCTGAAGACAAAAAACCATGCCAGTGACGACCACTGCACCAATGAGCGCCCAAATAAGTATTTTGAGCCATCCGCCGCTTTCAACCAGGGAGCTAAGAAGATATCCAGGAACGCCGCCGAGCACAGCGCCGATTACGGCGGCGACTTGCAACTCTGCTCGATCCCGGGTTGTCATCGCCAATCCTCCTCGGCCTCTCACTTCACCGCTGGCGGGTTCAGAGTTTTGACTTTTATCCAATGCGGCTCAACAGCGCGCAACAACGACGAAGAATGAAGTTTGCACCATTATGCCTTGGGCGTTAAGATCTACACTAGAGTTGTGGTCCACCGCTGAGTGGAATGCAGGCAGCATCGAGGTGTAACAAATAAGTCAGTGTCAATTAGCTTAAAACAGAGAACGCCGGGGAGAAGAACTATGAAGAAATTTGCCGTGTTGCTAACCGTGATTTTCGTGTCCGCCGGATCGGCTCAGGCAAGGATCAGCTCCTCCCGCACCTTCGCACACTTCCCCACCTGCACTGACGGCTTAGTCAAAAAGAACTGCGTATGCCGCAGCACGGTAAATCCCCTAGGACCCCCTCATCAGCTTTGTCCGCCTGGATGGTATTGCCACACCTTCAATGGCGCGTGCCGACAGTAACAGGTGGATCAGAATAACCACGGTGGCGGGAAGCGGCGGGCGGGCATTTCATGGTGGAGGAGGCATACGTGTTACCGGGCGAGCGCCCAAGCTTCATATCAGGACCTGCCTATCCATTGGTTTAGGCCACACAATAGGAGCGGCCGCGAAATACCCTTAGTTTTGCCGATTTGAAGCGGACAATTATCGCGGGTCTCGGGGGGACTGTGAGGGTCCCCATGCTGGTTCGCATTCTGAGAACCTTTGAGCTTCCTGAAATTTTGATGCTCACCGCGGCCACGCTTTGCGTGGTTGTTAGCGCCGCGTACTGGTGGTGAGGTTGACATGATGAGTTGCGTTCAATGCGATACTGAGTTGGTTGCGCCGGTAAGGTCCGAGTACTGGAGCGACAAACACGCCTGTCACATTTGGCTCTGCCCGAACTGCTGCGCCTGTTTTTCGTCTGTGATCCCCTTTCTTGATTTTCAACAGAAGCCAAAGCTATCGCGCTTCCCACGCCTGACCGCGGCTCAATAACGAACTTCAAAGGAAGTCGCGTGGTCACGGTAATCAGTCTCTCTCGCTTGTGAGGTCACGTAGTATTGCATCAGCCATGACTCCATTCTGGCGAAACATCTTGGACGCGGTGGCAGCACTTGGTGTCATCGTGCTCGGAACTCTGATCGTTCATCTGGCCTTGTCATGGTGGCCTGCATTGGCAGCATTGATTTAGTGGCTTGCGCAGGGCAAAACTTGGCGGACCATGGCGGCGGGAAGCGGCGGCCGGGCAACGGACAACTTGGAGCCTAGCTTTCCCGAGTCAGCGCGTGTGATTATTTCGCGCGCGCACTTTTGAAAATGAAAAAGCGAAAGGGACCGGCCTCCTAAAGCCGGTCCCCCCAGAAGCTCGCCTAGCCTTTGGTAACAACCGGTGGCGGCGGTGGCGCTTTGCCTTTGCCGTACGGTGTTCCGTAGGTTTGGGCGTAAGCCCCAGCGACGCTAAAGAGGGTAAGCGCCGCTGCCGTCAGTAGGGTAAGTGCTTTCATCGCACCCTCCGTAGTCATGACAAATGAGTCAATTACCGAGGGGATGACGCCGCCACTAGTGCTGAAAAGACACACTGAGCAATTCAATTAAGGCAAAAACGCACTGCGTAGTTCGGCGCCCGCCAACATAAAAAGAAAGCGGCCCCACTTCCTCAGGGGACCGCAGTTACCACTCGAGCACTGAACTAATTGCTACTACTCAAACACGACTGCTCAACGCGACACGATGTTTTTAGTTCCGTAGACGGTCACTCCAATTGTCGTCCTCACGGGACTTTCGCATTCTCCCTCTGTGCTCTTTGAATGCGCCCGCTCAAACGGTCCACCGTAGACAGTTGAAGGCTGCTTACGAAGCGGGGCCAAGCGATTGCAAGTTTGTAAGTGATGACCTAATTTGGCGAGGAGGGCGGCGTCGGATGGGGCGCCGGTGGGGGAGATCGGTTATGGCAAAGCTGCTCCTCGCAGCGTTTGTTCTCGCGGCCACAGCTGGTTTGCTGGCGGGTAGTGCGCGGGCCGCCGAGTTGGGCGTGCCGGGTCCAGGCGTACAAGCTGCCGACGAATGCGGGCCGTGTGGCTGTGTTCAGGTCACTTACGAGGATCATCGGGAATTGCGATCGACCTACGGCACCGCTTTTGATCCGCGCAATTTTGATCAGACCCAGCCCTATTATTATTTCGGATCGGTGCGGGCCTGGCCGCGTTACTGGTGCGACGCTCAACAAGTATACGTCGGCAAAGGCAAAGCCCCGCCGCCAGTCGAAGCCCCGCCGCCAGTCGAAGCACCGCCGCCGGTCATCACGAAGTGATTCGCGCTAGTTGCGCTAGCGAATCCGAGCGTTTTTTCACCAGCGCCCGTAACCGCCCCAGTATCCGGGCGCGTACCCGGCGCCCCAATATCCGGGTGCGTACCCGGACACTACCGGTGGCGCTGTGTAGGCGGGAGCGCCTGGCGTCACGATAATAACGGTCGCTCCTGCCGTGGCCGGTACCCCATAACCTCCGTAGCCGTATCCGGGAGCCGCGTAATCGTAGAGCGGCGCGGCTGCGTAGCCGTAGCCCGCGTAGCCATAACCATAGGGCGCGTAGCCGTAACTGGGGTACACCGGCCAGGCCGGCGCCTGGGCCGATGCGACACCCGCTGAAAGTGCCAAAGCGAGCGCTCCGAGAACAAGAGCTTTACTCATGACTAAATCTCCCTTGTCGTGGTCGCGCCCACCAGATTAAACGAGGACGGAACAAATTCGTTCGAAATGTACGATGGGGTTCTTTTGGATAATCCGGTCAGCTACCCAACGCCGCCAAGCCATTAGCATGGCCGCTGGTGCTCGGCCTTTATATTGGACATACGTTGGACATAAGCTGCTACAGTCTTTCTAAGTCTTTGATTTAAATGGCGCGCCCTACGGGAATCGAACCCGTGTTTCCGCCGTGAAAGGGCGATGTCCTGGACCGCTAGACGAAGGGCGCAATGAAAAGGCGCGTCAGGCCGTGGAAGCGCGCGAGATATAGAGAGCTTTGGCGCAAGCAGCAAGCAACTGGCCGGTTCCCGGGAACGAAGGATCTGGGAAAGAGCTCACCATTTGCCGCTGTTTGGCATCGAAGTCCACGGCTCTTTGGGCGGCAGCGGCGAGCCTTTCTGCAAAAGCTCGATCGAGTGCTTATCCGGCGAGCGCACGAAGGCCATATTGCCGTCGCGGGGCGGGCGGTTAATGGTGACGCCGGCTTTCATCAATTTCTCACAAAGCGCGTAAATGTCGTCGACCTCATAGGCAAGGTGACCGAAATAGCGCGCTTCGCCGTAATCTTCGCTGTCCCAATTGTAGGTCAACTCGACCAGCGGCGCCTGGCGCGTATCCGGTCCCTTGGCGACCAAGTCGTCATCCCCGGCGGCGCCGAGAAACACCAATGTGTATCGGTTTTTGTCGTCCACCCGGCGGCGGACCTCCTTTAGCCCGAGCTTGTTGCAGTAAAAGTCGAGCGCCGCGTCGAGATTGCGCACGCGCAGCATCGTATGCAGGTACCGCATCGAGAACCTCCGCTGGCCGGATGAGAGCGTAAAATGTAAGACAGGGACGTGTGGTTATAAAGCTCGGCTCATCAAGAATGATCGCCCCTGACCTCGATACAGCAATAGCCCGGCTGGGTGACATCGTCCACGCTGCCGGCACAATCCTACCATTTACCGGCGCCGGCATTTCTACCGAATGTGGCATTCCCGATTTTCGCTCGCCGGGCGGGTTGTGGACCAAGAACAGACCGATACCGTTCGATGAATTCATCTCAAGCCAGGAAGCGCGCAACGAGTCTTGGCGGCGCCGCTTCGTCATGGAGGAGCAGTTTGCGGGCGCAAAACCCGGCCGGGGGCATCGCGCCATTGCCAACCTCTATCGCGCCGGAAAAGTGCCTGCCGTAATCACCCAAAATATCGATAATCTCCACCAAGCCTCAGGAATTCCGGAGAAAGATGTCATCGAGCTGCATGGCAATACGACTTTCGCCGCCTGCCTCGACTGCAATACGCGATACGAACTGCCATGGGTGCGCGAACGCATGGAGGCGGGCAATGGCTGCGCGCCCGACTGCCCGGACTGCGGCGGTTACATCAAGACCGCGACTATCTCGTTCGGTCAAGCGATGCCGGATGCGGCCGTGCGGCGCGCGCAGGATCTGGCGCAATGCTGCGATCTATTGATTTCAATCGGATCTTCGCTCGTGGTTTGGCCCGCGGCGGGACTTCCGCTGCTTGCGAAGCGGCGCGGCGCAACACTCGTCGTTATCAATCGCGAAGCCACCGATTTCGACGAAATCGCCGATCTTGTTGTGCGCGCCGACATAGGAACGGTTCTCGAACCGTTCGCGACGACACAATCCGCCGCTTAACGTGCACATTGTACACAGGTAATGACGCTTTTGGCGCAGTGTTGCATTTTTGTCCTTTCGCGTCGGAATGCCGGTGTTATCTTCGATTCCCAAGATTCGTAAAGCGCCCGTCGGGCGCCAGCATAGAAGCGGCGGCGGCCACGCGTCATGGCGTCGGACGGGATCGAACCAAAAACTGCGAAGCCGGGTGTCCTACCCGAATCCGCCCTCGTTGATGAAACCGCTTCCGGTGTCATCGAGGTTTCGGGCGTCATCAAGTGGTTTGATGTCGCCAAGGGCTACGGCTTCATCGTGCCGGACAACGGCATGGCCGACGTGCTGTTGCACGTCACGTGTCTGCGCCGAGACGGCTATCAGATTGCTTATGAAGGATCGCGCGTCGCGTGCGAGGTGCTCGCTGGACCGAAAGGCCTGCAGGCCTTCCGGATCATCTCTATGGACGAATCCACGGCCGTGCATCCGGCGCAGATGCCGCCGCCGCGCACC
>Ga0306922_10000407_pt1 | contig 35540 bp, 29 predicted proteins | sample sta12Cox44000082_FD_203758 | JGI IMG/M metagenome (GOLD analysis project Ga0306922, IMG submission 203758) | Lab enrichment of tropical soil microbial communities from Luquillo Experimental Forest, Puerto Rico - statoxic.12C.oxic.44.000.082 (v2)... | ecosystem: Environmental > Terrestrial >... | reverse complement strand
ATGCCGCGCGCATCCTGGGTGTACACCCGAACTACCTGCATCGCCTGATCCGCAATCTTGACCTGAAGGAAACGGTCAAGGCAGCCGCAACCACGAAAGAAACGCCAGGCAAGCGGCCCGGCGCGCGGTTGTAGTTACGGCCGCGGGGGGCTCTTCTTCGCCACCACTTCCGGCAAGCGCAACCTCAATAAAACCGCCGGATCCAAATACACGCCCTGCCATCTCACAGCCAGGTGAAGATGAGGACCCGTCGCGCGCCCTGAAGCTCCGCTGAGGCCAACTACCGTTCCACGCTCCACGCGATCTCCGGCCTTCACCTTCAGCTCGGACAGATGCAGATACAGGGTGAGCAATCCTTGGCCGTGGTCAATCACAACGCAATTGCCCTCGAAATAGAGAGGCTGGGCAAGGATCACGGTTCCGCTGTTCACCGCCGCTACCGGAGTGCCCGGCCCGACCCGGTAGTCGAGGCCCTGGTGCACGCTCTTCGTCTCGCCGTTAAACACGCGGCGCGTCCCGAACACATCCGAGGTTTCTGCAGTCACCGGGGGACGGAACGATCCCGACCATTCCCTTTCGGGAGACACCTTGCTGAATGCCTCGTGCTTGATGTCCTGATCCTTCTTGATCTCCTGCTGCTGCTCAGGACTCGGCTCGGTGAATTCCCTGGCCACCTTTAGCTCGACGGTCAGGTATTTTGCCTGGCCGATTTTCATGGCCTGCTCAAAATGAATCTCTTTGCCCGCTGCAGTCACCGCGCTGACTTTCAGCGGATACTTGCCTGGCTTCGTTTCCAGGCTGATGCCGGCGAGTGCCGTCCACTTCTTGCCGTCGGCTGACTCGAATACCAGCGTGTGCCCCAGCAGAGTGCCCTCGAGAGACTTGAGGCGTGTCGCGGGAGTAATTTCCAGTAGCACAGGCACCCCGTTTATCAGGGTAAGCGGGGTATATTCAATGGACCAGACTTTGCCACCGCGCGGCGCCGGCGCAGGAGTCTTCTCGCTCGCAAGTGCGCTGCACGGGCTTACGCACATGGCGAGCGCGAACAAGAGCTGGAGTCTGAGGGTGTATCGCCGAGACCGAACCATCGCTGTTCAGGGTAGCACTCGGACTGATAATGCGATCAATCCGTTCCGTGACTGATCAGATTCCAGGATCGATTGCCGCCCTCTTCCCTGCCGCCCGCATGCTTCTGACCGCGTCCTGCTCTGCGCGGCAGTCACATTCGCGCAGCAAGCCCGACGACCTATGCTGACAAGATCGTTTTCCACAAGAATGAGCACACGTGGAGTTGCTCAGAAACGGGTCGGCTTTCAAGAAATACAAAGTTACATTGGGAGCGCAGCCCATCGGGAGGAAGACCCAGCCGGGCGACCACAAGACTCCAGAAGGCACGTACACGATCGACCGACACAACGCCCACAGCCACTTCTATCGTGCCTTGCACATTTCCTACCCCAATGCCGAAGACCGCGAACGCGGGCAGAAAGCGGGCGTTCTAACCGGTGGGGACATTATGATTCACGGCTTACCGAACGGTTTCGGCTGGCTGCGTAGCAGTCATCGCCTCAGAGACTGGACCGATGGCTGCATCGCGGTCACCGACGAAGAGATGGACGAGATTCTGCGTCTCGTCCCTGACGGAACCAGCCTTGAAATCCAGCCATAGGGTCCGGCAGGTTCAACGTGCAAGGTTTAGCGCAATGAAGGAAGTGGGCTTGCGGTCGCCGCAGCAAGATCGCGCATGAACTCGGCCGCGTGCGCCCCGCTAATCGCCCGGTGGTCGCTCGAAAGCGTCATCGTCATCATCGGGCGCACCGCCGGTTTCCCATCCACCGCAACCACCCGGTCTGCGACGCGCCCCACGGCCAGAATCGCCACCTGCGGAGGAGTGATGATTGCGCTGAATGCGTCAACATCAAGCATTCCCAGATTGCTGATGGTGAATGTCCCGCCGCTGATGTCGGAGGGCTGGAGCTTCCCGGCTCTCACGCGTTCGGAGAGCTCCTGGCGGCGGGCCGCGATCTCGGCCAGCGAGGCCGTATGCGCGTTGTGGATCACTGGAGCCACGACCGCGTCCGGAGTGGCAATCGCCAGGCTTATGTTGACCTCACGATTTTCGCGGACGCCTTCCCCAGTCCAACTCGCGTTCATGCGGGGATGCCGCACCAGAACCCGGCCCACGAGAGCGACCAACAGGTCAGTATAGGTGAGCTTCTGCGCACTCGGGCTTTTGACGGAAAGCTCAGTGCGGCCTTCGCTGAGCGCTCCAGCGTCGATCTCGCGCACCAGAAAGAAGTGAGGAACCGTCGTCCAACCCTGTAGAGTCTTCTCGGCCATGAGGCGTGCGAATGTACTGGCAGACGCTGAAGGCGATGACCCCGTCGCTGCTTTCAGAATATCGTCAGCGAGAATTTCTCCCTCGGGCCCCGATCCCTGCACCCTCGACAGGTCGATCCGCTTCTCGGCAGCGAGGCGGCGGGCCTTGGGGGAAATTCTGATCGGCGTTCCTGCAGCAGGAGCGACCGAAGAAACCGCAGAGGCCGTCACCGCAGCCGAAGCTCTTGTGGTTTTCCTTCCGGTTTCAACCCGGGCCTCTTCCCCGGGAGGTGCTTCGCCGGGACGTACGATCCATGCGATCGTCTGCCCGACCGGCACCTCGGCACCGGCAAAAACCTTGATGCCCGAAAGAACGCCGTCACCGGGCGCCTCGATTTCCATCACCGCTTTGTCAGTTTCAATCTCGAGCAAAGGCTCGCCCTTGCAGACGGAGTCGCCCTCTTTCTTCAGCCAGGAAACCAGCTTCCCAGTTTCCTGTGCCATCTCAAGCGCGGGCATGACGACACTCAGGGCCATAGATTGATTGGGATCGATCCTGGAAACTAGTCCCCGACTTCGACTTTTTCCTGCTTCGAGCTCGTTTCGATCATCTCTCGAATGCGGCGGCTTGGCTCGTTCTCGGTCTCGCGGATCGCCGGCAGCGGACCATTCACGGTGAAGTAGTGGCGGCCTGCCACGAGCAACTCCTCCGCCGGAAAGCGCGTAATCACTTCATGGCCGGTCTCAGTCACAACGATTTCTTCTTCGATCCGCGCCGCGCTCCAGCCATCCATCGACGGCCAGAACGTCTCCAGCGCAAACACCATGCCCGGCTTGATTTCGCAAGGATGGTCGAACGAAACCAGGCGGCTGATCACCGGCTTTTCCCAGATCGCGAGGCCGATCCCGTGACCGTACTGTAGCGCGAAACAGGCTTCTTCGTTGGGGAAGCCGAATTCCTGCGCCTTCGGCCACACCGCCGCGATCTCGGCCGTCGTACGCCCCGGACGCACCAGCTCAATCGCGGCATCCAGGTACTCGCGGCAGCGCTTGTACGCATCGTTCATCGCATGCGAGGCGTAGCCAATCGTGAAACACCGGTAGTAGCAGGTGCGATAGCCCATGTACGAATGCAGGATGTCGTAGTACACCGGATCTCCGGGCCGCAGCACACGATCAGAGAACACGTGCGGATGGGGGTTGCAGCGCTCGCCCGAAATCGCGTTGACCGCTTCGACGTACTCCGATCCCAGGTCGTAGAGAACTTTGCTGACCAGGCCGACCGCCTCGTTTTCGCTCAAGCCCGGCTTCATCGCGCGGTAGAGTTCGTCGTAGGCGGCATCGACCATCATGGCCGAGGTGTTCAGCAGCGTGATCTCGTCCCTGGTCTTGATAAGCCGTGCTTCCGACATCAGCGCCTGCCCATCCACAACCTTGATGCCATCGTTTTGCAGAGCGAACAGCACGGGCAATTCAATAATGTCGATGCCGACAGGCTCTTTGTGAAGCCCACGCTGCTCAAGCTCAATGCGGATCTTGCGGGCCACGTCCTCAGCCCGTCCCATCTCCGGCGTCATCGCACCGCGCAGCATCGAAATGCCTGGCCGCGAGCGCTCCCCTAGCCACGGACAATGCATTTGGTGATGCTTGGCCGCGGAACCAAAGTCCCAAAGAATCGGTTCGTCGTTTTGCGGAAGTAAAGTGAAGCGGTTTGCCTTGTCCTGCGCCCAGGTCCCGATGTGCGTCGCAGTCAGGTAGCGCACGTTGTTCATGTCGAAACAGAGCAGCGCGCCCATTTCCGATTTCGCCAGCAGATCTTTGGCGCGCGCCAGCCGTTCGCGGCGCAGGCGATCGAAATCAACGCGGTTTTCCCAATCCACCGCCATGGTTCCATAGGTTGGCAGGGCCATAAGCTTTTCTCCTCAGCCTCGACGGTAAAGCGCCCGAGCTGCCTCGAACACGCTCTGCTCGGTTGGGACGGTCACGTCTTCCAGGGGAGGCGAAAACGGAATCGGCACGTGCATCGCCCCCATTCTCTTGACCGGCGCATCCAGATCATAGAACGCGCCTGTGGCAATGAGAGAAGCGATCTCCGCGGTAACGCCATAACGTTCGTAGCCTTCGTCGAGCACGATGGCGCGCGAAGTCTTGCGCACCGAATCAATCAAAGTCTTCTCGTCCAGCGGCCACATCGTGCGCGGATCCACGACTTCGGCGCTGATGCCCGCCTCTTGCAGCAAATCCGCGGCCCCCAGAGCAACCTGCACCATGCTGCTGGTCGCGATCAGCGTAATGTCATCGCCCACGCGCTTCACGTCGGCCACGCCGAGCGGGACGACATAGTCATCCTCGGGAACCGGGCCTTTCAGCTTGTACATCATCTTGTCTTCGAAGAACACCACCGGATTCTCATCGCGAATCGCCGCCTTGAGTAGTCCCTTCGCGTCGTACGGTGTTGCCGGCAGGACAACTTTCAGTCCGGGAACGTGACAGAACCACGCGTGCAGTGACTGCGAGTGTTGCGCGGCCGAGCGCCGCGTCGCACCCAACGTCGTCCGCATCACCATCGGAACCTTCCACTCGCCTCCGGACATGTAGTGAACCTTGGCGGCTTGGTTCACCATCTGGTCCATGGTCAGCGTGATGAAATCGCCAAACATGATGTCCACCACCGGCCGCATGCCCGTCATGGCTGCGCCGACCGCGAGGCCGGTGAAACCCGCCTCCGAGATCGGCGTGTCCAGGACGCGTTCCTTCCCAAACTCTTCCACGAGGCCGGAGAGCACTTTGAAAGGAGTGCCAGCTTCCGCCACGTCCTCGCCCATAATGCAAACCGTGCGATCGCGGCGCATCTCCTCAGCAAGCGCCTCTCGGATCGCCTGTGCAAACGTCAGTTCGCGCCTGGAAGTCTCAGGCATAGACGTCCTGGTCGACCTGGTTCGCATTCGGGTACGGAGCCGCGATTGCGAACTCGACAGCTTTCTTCATCTCACGCTCGATCTCGGAATTCCACTGGTCAATGGTCGCCGCATCCGCCACCTTCTGTTCAAGCAGCCACTGGCGATGCTTCTGGATTGGGTCCCGCTCGGTTTTCCAGAGCTGCTCTTCCTGTTTCGAGCGGTAATATTCGCGGTTGATGTCGCCCACATGATGGCCGTGATAGCGATAGGTATTGCACAGAAGAAATGAGGGACCGCCTCCTCGCCGCCCTCGATCCACCCATCGCCGGGCGGCAGCGTGCACCGCACGCACATCTTGCCCATCGACCTCCGCGGCCTCCAAACCGAAGGCACCGGCTCGCGTCAGAATGTCGCCAGCCGTGGTCTCGCTGAAATGCGTGTACTCGGTGTAGAGATTGTTCTCGCAAACGTAGATCACCGGGAGCTTGAAGATCTGCGCCAGGTTCATCACTTCATACAGAACACCCTGGCCCAGCGCGCCTTCGCCAAAGAAGCAAACCGACACGGCTCCCGTGCCTAGTCGCTGCGCCGAAAATGCCGCGCCTGTTGCGATGCCCGCACTCCCGCACACGATCGCATTCGCTCCCAGGTTCCCCGTCGTCGGATCTGCAATGTGCATGGAGCCACCTTTGCCCTTGCAATATCCAGCCTCCTTTCCGAGCAACTCGGCAAACATGCGATCGGGCGATGCGCCCTTCGCCAGGCAATGCCCATGGCCGCGATGCGTGCTGGTGATGTAATCGGTGCGGCGCAATGCTTCGCAAACGCCCACGGCCACGGCTTCCTCACCAATGTAAAGATGCGCCAAGCCAGGCATCAGCGCGCGTGTGTAGAGTTCGTTGACCTCCGCCTCGAACAGGCGGATCGCCATCATCTGGCGGTACATCCGAATCCACAGATCCACACTCGAAGCGGTCGCTGATTGTTGCACGGTGCTGCTCACTCGGCCACCCCAGACATTCTTGCCAGAACGTCAAAAATCACAGCGAAATCTGTTTTTGCCCAGCCCATACCACGCGCCGCGGTCAGGAATTCGTTCGTGACTGCAGTTGTGGGCACGGGCACGTCCAACTTGCGCCCCAACTCCATCGCCAGCAGCATGTCCTTCTGCATCATGTTCACGTCGAACCAGGCTTCGTCGGGCTGCTTGAGCACGAACGGGCCGCGATACTGAATCATGGGAGAAGCAATCGCGCTATGAACCATCACGTCCACGGCAACCTCTCGCGCGATACCGCTCTTCTCCGCGAGCAAGACCCCCTCGGAAAAAGCCAGCATCTGCACCGCGAGGCTCAAGTTCACGGCGATCTTCATCGACAGCGCCAGGCCGTTCTCGCCCACATGCGTAGCCTTGGGCCCGATGTCGAGCAGCAGCGGCTTAAGCTTCTCAAAGGTGTCCTTGTGCCCGCCCACCATGATCGAGAGCTTGCCTTGCTGCAGCGTAATCACGCTGCCCGAGACCGGTGCATCCACCATATCAGCGCCCTTGGCCCGAATCTGCGCCGCCAGCGCTCGGCTGGTCTCAGGACTCACCGTACTCATGTCGACGAGAAACTTCCCCGCCGACATGCCCGCTTGCAGTCCCGTCGATCCCTGATGGATTGCCTCCAGTGCCGCTGCATTCGTTACCATTGTGAAGATCACATCCGCTGCTTCCGCAACAGCTCTTGGCGAGGCCGCCCATTTCATGCCCCGGTTCACAAGCCAGTCCGCTTTCGCCCGGGTGCGGTTGTAGCCGGTGACCGCGTGCCCTTTTTCGAGGAGACGAGCGACCATGTTGCCGCCCATCACGCCCAGTCCGATAAATCCAAGGTTCGCCATTCTTGTTCCTGTCGTACTTAGGAAGTTGACCTTGAGCGCGGGCGGCTCCGCACAGAGGCACTCGAGTCCTGCCACACTTGCTCGAGGTGGGCCTGCATGGCCTTCCGGGCTGCTTCCGCATCCCCCCCTTCGATTGCCTCGAGGATGCGCTTGTGATGAAACTGGCCGCGCTCGGGTCCACCCTCTACGTTAAAAATCCGGCTGCGCTGCTCACGCAACAGCGCCACGATGGAATCGATCAGCGCCAGAATCAGTGGATTTCCCGCCGCTTCCGCGAGCGCCAGATGAAAGTCGAGATCAGCCTCGATGTATCCCTCGGGATCCTGACTCTGAATGCTGCGATCCATGCTGGCAACGGACTCGCGCATGGTGGCAAGCAGCTGATCTTCGATCTTGGGAGCCGCAAGCGCCGCAATCTCAGGCTCGAGAATCCGGCGCAGCTCTGCCAGGTGCAGGGTCCCTTCCTGCTGGCTGATCTTGACAATCAGGTTGAGTGACTGGCGGATGGCTTGCGAGGTTCCATTGGTCACGAACGTCCCGCGGCCGGTGTAGGCCTCGACCAGTCCTTTTTCGCGCAGGGCCTTGACGGCTTCGCGCACCGCCGTGCGGCTCACACCAAAACGCTGCGCCAGATCCCGCTCGGGGGGCAACTGATCGCCCGGCTTCAACACGCCTTTCAGAATGGAGTCCTCCAACTGCTCCACGATCTGCTCGTAGAGTCGCGACGTGCGAACCGCGCGGTATTCCAGCTTGGGCGGCAAAGAACCGTGTACCCCGACTTTCATTCCGACTTCATCCACTGCTGGCGATCTCTTGCCCAAAGGCTCATTGGTCTGACCACTATACCAGAACCCGATCGCAATCGTGCAATCAGAGCCCAAGCTACACGAAAATTTGTAACTTTGTTCCCCTCTGCGATAAGCGCTTGACATCTCACAAAGACGAATGGTACAGGTGTCAGACCACATCCATTTCCGGGGAGGTCCGCATGCGTTCCGTGTCGAAAGGCATTCGGGTCTGGATCGCTGGCTGGCTGTTCTTCTACGCTTCCTTTTCCGTCCTGGCTCAAACCACGACCGGCCGCATTCTGGGCCAGGTCTTCGATCCAACGGGCGCCGCCCTGGTGGGAGCGACGGTGACCGTGAGCGAACCTCAGCGCGCCATCGGCCGCGCGGTGACCACCGACAGCGCCGGCTCTTACCTTGTTCCCGCGCTTCCCCCCGGGACTTACACGATCCGCGTCGAGGCCAAGGGCTTCAAAACGGTCTCGCGGCCCAACGTCGTCCTGGAAGTCGCCAAGGACGCGGACATCGACTTCACCCTGCAAACCGGAGAAGTTGCGCAGGTGATCATCGTGAACGAGGAAATCCCGCTCGTGAACACAACCTCCGCCACCCTCGGTGGCACCCTCAGCAACAAGGAGATCAACGATCTCCCACTGAATGGTCGCAACTACCAGAACCTTCTGCAGCTCCGCCCCGGAGTCATGCGCTACCCCGGCGGAGGATTTTCGACCACCAGCGCGAATGGCCTGCGCGCGGAAGACAACGCGTACCTGATCGACGGCCTCTACAACACCGAACCCTTCTCGGGTCAAGGTGTGATCAATGGCTCCGGAGTTGTTGGGGACTCCGCCACTATTCTTCCCATTGACGCCATTCAGGAATTCAACCTGCTGCAGAACCCTGCGGCAGAGTACGGCTGGAAGCCAGGAGCCATCGTCAACGTGGGACTGAAGTCGGGCACAAACAGTTTGCACGGCACCGCCTTCGCCTTTGGCCGCGATGGCGCCCTGGACGCGCGCAACTATTTCAACCAGAAGCCCGCCGCCAAAGTCGATCGCAGCCTGGAGCAGTACGGCTTTAGTCTGGGCGGTCCCATTGTCAAGGACCGGGTTTTCTTCTTCGCCTCGTATGAGGGGCAGATCTACGATATTGGAAACACCTATTCTGTAACCACTCCCTCTATGGTGCCACTGTTTCTCCCCGGCGCCGGTACTATGCCGAACTGCACCGATCCAGGGCTCATCGCCACCCTCGCAGACTGCGGTGGCAGCATTCCCAATGCGATTCACGATCTCGGTCTCAACAATGTCCCCGTCAGTCCAGTGAGCCTCAAACTCGCGGGCTGCAGCTTTACCGGTGCCGCGGCAACGGCTACCGTCACCTGCAACGGTTCTGGGTTCCCGGTCAACAACAATCCCAGCATTAACTTTATTCAGGGGTTCCCCAACGTAGCCACCACCCATGATGTGGTCGGCAAAGTGGACTTCAACGCAACTCCACATAACATCGTAAGTGGCAGTTACTTCTTTGGAAACAACTCCGGGACGGCCGAGGACTTCCCGGAGTTGCAACCGCAGTGGCGGTCAAAGATTCATACTCGCGCGCAAGTCGTTGGCGGAAACTGGGTGTGGACGCCGAATGCACGTTGGGTCAACGAAGCCCGCTTTGGTTATAGCCGTCTCTATCAGCCTACCTTGCCCGGCGACCTCAATACTCCGGCCTCCGCCTACGGCCTCACCACCGGTGTCAGTGGTCCGTTCACGGGAGGTTTGCCGCGCATTGGTTTTGCGGGCTTCTTTGTGCCCGGCCTGGGCGCCTTTAAATGGCCCAAGTTCCAAGGTCCGGACACGCTCACGCAGTTCATTGATCATGTGTCCTACACGATGGGAAGGCATTCCTTCAAGTTCGGCGGCGAGTTGCGTCGCGATGGCGTCAGCGGCGGAGCTTTCGGCAACGCTCGGGGAAGCATCACGTTTCTGGGAGGCGTCGCGCTGGCCCCTCTGGGGCCCAACATCAACGGATCTACCCAGCTCGAGGATTTCTTCGCGGGGAACCCGTTCAAGGCCTCAGTCCAAGTCGGCGATCCCACCCGGCAATACCACGATTGGGCATACGCGCTGTTTGCGCAAGATGACTGGCGCGCAACCAGGAATCTGACGATCAACTTGGGTCTGCGTTATGAGTTCAGTTCGGTGCTCAAGGAAGCCCACAATCGCCTGGGCAACTTTGATCCCAATTCCCCAACCGGGCTGATCCAGGTTGGGATCAACGGCGTCAGCCGTCCTTACAACTCCGACCCCAAGAATTTCGGCCCACGCTTCGGATTCGCCTGGGACGTCACGGGGAAAGGAAACACCGTCGTCCGCGGAGGAGGCGGCCTGATCTACGAACTCGTGAACTGGGAATCGTTCCTCGCCTTCAACAACAGCTATGGACTGGGAAATCTCCCGACGGGAGCCATCATCTCGGGGACCGGAACACCGAATCAGAAGACTTTCGGCGGCACGATCACCGCGGGAAACCTCGCGATCGGCCCCAGCCCGCCACTTCCGCAGTGGGACAGCAGCACACCTCTCTATGGGAACCTGGCCACCAGCCCGCTCACTTGCGACACCTCGGCCGGCGTGAATCCTTGTCCGGTCATGAGCGTGGGGAAGAACCTGACGACTCCATACATTTGGACCTACACGCTCAACGTGCAGCAGGCTCTGAACTCGAATCTCTCGCTGGAATTCGGCTACGTGGGGAACCACGGCACCAACCTCACGGGCATTCGCGATATCAATCAGCTTTCACCGGCCACGGGCAATCGCCCGTTCACGCAGTTCCCGTGGCTCAGCAACGTTTTCCAGATGGGAAATGTTTACAAGTCCAATTACAACGGGCTGCAGGCCACATTGAACGCGCGCAATTACCACGGCCTGAGCGGAGTGATCGGCTACACCTACTCGCACTCGCTCGATGACGTGGGTGCCAACTGGGACTTCGGCGCCGGATACGGCCTGCCTCAAGACTCCAACAATCTGAAAGCGGAGTATGCGAACAGCGATTTCGACATTCGCCATCGCTTAACCATCTCGCTCACCTACGCCATTCCCGGGAAAAAGAGCTTCGGCCAGATGCTTGAGGGTTGGGAGATCAATACGATTGCTACCCTGCAGAGCGGGCAACCCTGGGGCGTAATCGATCTAACCAGCGGCTTGGCCGGCCTCGGGAATTTGCCCGTCAGCCCGCCGCAGGCCACGCCTCAGCGCTGGGACTTCTTCGGCCACGTCGCAGACTTCAAATCTGGGCCGACGGCAATACCATTTTTCGCCGGTACCAGCAATGCGGCTTGCGTCACCAAAGCGCAGGCTGTCGATGGTGGGGCGGCGAACGGCCCGACCAGTCAATCCCTTGCGGCATTCGGTTGCTACGTCAAGGGCGCCTCGATACTCATTCCGCCTGCGGCCAACACCTTCGGAACGATGGGGCGGAACATCTTCCCCGATTCCGGCTTCCGCAACCTGGATTTCTCGCTCGCCAAGAACTGGCATCTCGGAGAGCGTTTCCGCGCCCAGTTCCGCGCAGAGTTCTTCAACATTTTCAACCATCCCAATTTTGCCAACCCGTATGGCGGACAGAATGGGTACGGCAACAACGATCCCGTCGCCGCTCCCTCGCTGTTTGGTTGCGGATGCGAGACACCCGACGTTACGGCTGCGAACCCTGCCATCGGCTCGGGAGGCCCGCGGTCCATCCAACTGGGATTGAAGTTTATCTTCTAGCCTCGGCCACGCGTCACTGGAGAAAGCATAGCGAGGGGCGGCTCCGTGCCCGCCCTTCTGCTTTTTGCACCAAGAAAAGAAAGCGGCGTTCTTATGAATCACGAACAAGTTGTTCGTTGTGTGGGTTTGATTTTGACGATCGTGCTGCTTGCCTATACAGGCTTCGCTGAAGAGGGCCGCGAGCGCACGCTCGACGAGATCAAGGCCGAAGCCATTCATCGCGCGGAAAATGGCATGTATCCGCTGATCGGTCTCGATCCGCAAGACGTGCGCGAAGCCTTCGCCTCCATTCACTCGACAGACAAAGATGAGTGGGCCGCCGCTTTCATGGGCGTCGCCGACCGCTACCGGAACGAGGCCAAGTCGCTGGAGAAGACCGATCCCGCCAAGGCCAATGCCGACGACATTCGCGCTTGGCGCCTGTATTCTTTCGGCCGCTGGCCCATTCCCGCTTCCCCCGGCAAGCAGCGCTCCTACGAGAAAGCCGTCGAAGCTTTTCTAGACCACGCACGTTTCTGGGACCCGCCGCTGGAAGTCGTGCGCATTCCATTTGAGGGTAAAGAAATCATCGGCTACCTGCGGCTTCCCAAGGACCGCAAGAGCCCCGTCCCAATCGTCGTTGCCGTGAATGGACTCGACAGCCGCAAGGAGGACCTCTCCGAAAGCTTCTCTGCGATCCTTCCCTACGGAATCGGATTTCTCGCGGTCGACGGACCCGGCACCGGTCAGTCGCCCATCAGGGTCAGTGAAAACTCCGAGCGCATGCTCTCGCGCGTCCTCGACTACCTAGCCACCAGGCCCGAAGTCGACAAAGACCGCATCGCGATCCACGGCGTGAGTTGGGGGGCTTACTGGGCAACGAAGATGGCGATTGTTGAGCGTGCCCGCATTAAAGGTGCGAGCGCACAATCGCCTCCCGTCGACGCATTCTTCCAGAAAGATTTTCTGATGAATTCGCTGCTCGGCAATCGTGAGTACCTGTTTGACCAGGTTCCCGCGTTGATGGCGATCTTCGACAATGTACACAACGTGGACGAACTCGCCGAGGCACTCTCGAAGATGTCGCTGGTAAAGCAAGACTTGCTCGGCAAGCCCATGACCCCCATGTTGATCTTGGCCGGCGTGAAAGACACGCAAGTTCCGATCTCAGATATTTACCTGCTCCTGAGCAAGGGCGACATGCCAAAAACCGCGTGGATCAATCCCCAAGGCGGTCACCTCGGGCGCCAGGTTAAAGTCTGGCCTGATCCCGTCATCTTCCGGCAGGTCATCATTCCCTGGCTGGTGCGGACGCTCAACAGCGAGGGCGCCGGCCCTCTTGAGCATGAACCGTGTCTTCAGGAACCGAGATTGTGAGTACAACCAGATGGGCTTACGAGCGACGCTAAGGTTTGCTTCCGGTGCTGGGATCCTTCGACTCGCCTTCGGAATGTTGTGCGACCGAAAGCCGGAAGTCACTGATTCAGAGTTTTCCGCGAATTGGGCTTGACTCAGGCAGCCTGCGGATTCGCAGGGCAATCAGGTTGGTTTGTGGGCCCGTAGTGAACGTGCTGGCGACGTGCTTCCAATCGGGTGCTTCTTTGAGCACTTCGCTTTCGAACAGCGTGGTTCCGTCACAAAAATCCTGCAATGCAATGTGCGGTCCGCCCGCTCCGTCAAAATCGCCGTTCTTGTAGTAGCCGGAAAGTCATACGTCGTGTTCGGGTGAACGGACACGATCTGCGAGATGCCGGCGTCGACGACCCCGGGGCCATCGAAGACAATGTTGAGCGCGCGATGGCCGTCATGGTTTTCGGCCGGGTCCAGAGTAAGAGTGACGCCGGTTTGCTTGCGATACTGCCAGTCAAACCCACCATTCAATACTGTGAGGCTGAAATTTCCGTTGACCAGCGCATTGTTTGAGGTGGGCAGGTAAGCGGCATACCCGTTGCGCGATGCTGCCTGCCACCACACGTGGAAAGCGTCTTCCGGCATGCGGTGCATGACCAGGTAGCGAATGTAATCGAACGTCTTCTCCATGCTGATGGGCTGCCCTAATCCGACCAGGGCGTCCCATACCACCAGGCTGTCCTCGCTCAGCGACTTTGAAATCAGGAAATTGAGAAACGAAAAGTAGTCGTCAGAACGGGCGGGAATGACTCCTTGCAGCAGGCTGTGCACATCCTGCGACAGACGCCAAGCAAGCACCATCGCCGGTCCCGCGGCCTCCGAAGAGGACTCCATCACCACGCGAAGCTCATGCAGCGCCGGCTCCTGTTGACCGAGAGCGATGTAGAGATTGGCCGCGTACCAGGCGACCTCCGCGTCAGTCGGAGCCGCTGCGAGGGCGCGGTCGACCGCCTTCACCTGCTGGGCCTCATCGCCGGTCACTTCATAAGAGTTGGCCAGGTCCAGCCAATAGCGCGCATTGTGGGGATTCAGTCCAACCGCGAGTTTGAATTGCGAAATCGCAGCCGCCTCATCGCGCGAGACAAGCTCATAAGAGCGGCCAAGTCTATACCGGTACTCCGCGTTCCCCGGCATAGCCGCGCGGCAATCAGCAGGTGCCGAAGGTCTCGCGACCGGCCAGCCATTCTGCCAGCACTTCACGGGTAATCAGTCCGATGTATAGGTCGAGGCCGCCGAACAAAGCGACTTTGAAAGCCCGGCTCTTCCATTGAGGATCAAGAGGAATATCCATGGGCTGGGGAGGCGCGGACAACTGCTTGAAGATCGCGAAACCGACAACTGCTAAACCGGAGCTGAACCGACTACTGCTGCGAGCGTGTGCACAACTATTTTTTGGGGCTCAGTGGCTCATCGCCATGGAGATAAACCCACGCGCCTACTCCGGCCAGTGCTCCCACACCGATCGCGATAGCTACGGGCGAGTCCAGGACACCTCCGGCGGCTCCAGGTACGGCGCCGCCTCCGCGCCGTTTGCGATCCTTGTGGGAATCGTCTTTGCTGGTTTCCTGGCCCTCCGGAATCGTGGTCACCTCTTCCCATCGTCCAGCATGAGATCGCCCTTCCGGGCGATGATCCGGGCCACGCCGTCGGTGTCACTGATCTCAAATTCGCTCGTGCCCAACGCGTCTTTCGGGGAAATCTTCAGCTCGCCGACGCGCACGGAGTATTCCTTGAACGTCAGCACATTCACGCGGCCATGTTCCAGCTTCAACGTCAGCGGTTCGAATTGCACCAGCGAGTCGGAGAACACCAGCACGTTGAGCTTGCTGGCCTTGATGTTGGCCATGGAATCAGGGTGGGTTTGCACCAGGTCTCCCGGGAAAACGACCATCGTCTTGGGGACGCTGCTGCCGTTGATCCATGCCGTGCCGTTCGTGTACACCATTCCTGCCGCACCGTCCGCGGCAAAACTGGAGGCGGGCAGAACTCCAACCAGCAACGCGGCAAGCACCGAGCGGAGAAGACCACCCCGCATAGACCCTCCTCGTGGATTCTCAGAATTTATATCGCTTTGCCAGCGGTCAACCAGTTAAGCGGGGCGGAGGACAAACCGACGCCACAGCCCGCGCAGATACAATTTCAGGCCATGAATCCGAAACCAATCTTCTTCGCAACTCCCGCGGAGTTCCGCGAGTGGCTCGGGAAACATCATGCCGAGTTCCAGGAACTCTGGGTCGGCTTCCACAAGCGAAGCACGGGCAAAGCAAGCCTGACCTGGCCCGAGTCGGTCGATTGCGCCTTGAGTTTCGGCTGGATCGATGGCGTGCGGAAAAGCATCGATGCCAGCAGCTATCGCATACGGTTCACCCCGCGAAAGCCCACCAGCATCTGGAGCACGATCAACCTCCGCCGCGTAGCGGAACTCAAGAAGATGGGACTCATGCACCCGGCGGGAACCGCCGCGTTTGAGCGCCGCAGGGAAGAGAAGTCAAAAATCTACTCCTACGAACAGAGGGAGACCGCCAGGCTGCCTGCTGCGCTTGAGAAACAATTCCGCGCCAACCGTAAAGCCTGGGATTTCTTTCAGGCCCAGCCACCGTGGTACCGGCGCATCGCAAGCTTTTGGGTGATCAGCGCGAAAAGAGAAGAAACCCGAGCGAAGCGCATGGCGACTCTGATTGACGATTCTGCCCACAGCCGCACCATCAAACCGCTGACGCGCCCCAAGAAAACGCGGAAAGCAAAGTAAGAAAAGAAAAAACAGTTTAAAATCGAAGAGCAGTTGAGAGTCGGGGCGTAGCGCAGCCTGGTAGCGCACCTGCCTTGGGCGCAGGGGGTCGTTGGTTCAAATCCAATCGCCCCGACCATTCTTTTCAATCAATTTCCTGGCCCGCACTGGATTGAGAAGGCAGCCCGTCCACACGAACGTCCACATGGTCGGCTGTTTGGCCTCCCAAAATGCCGTCCTGAGACTCGATTCGATGGGGTGCAAAACTGGGCACAGCGTTAGGGATGTTCTGGGCTCTGATGCCGAGCCCCCCTCCTCGCCAGAACGGCTAGGGCATTACCGGATGGAGTTACAAGCAGACAACGCCCAAGAACATTCCAAGTGTCGCTCTAGCGGATGCGAAGAACGTGACGGACTGGGTCGGCGGGGGAACCGCGCCCGCGACGCGCTCAAGATTTGATTTGTCATTAAAGAACGATCAACGCTGTGATATCCGTCGCCGGCTTGGAACCTGCAGCGCAATCGTCAGCGTGCGAGCGTTCTGTAAGACAAGTTCCTTCTGCAGTCGGCACTTCGCAAGGACAAGAGGAAATCCGATCGCACTGAAGGAGAGGTCGTGCACGTCAGTCACAACGGCAGCCGCTTTTGTGGATAAAGTGCACTCAGCAGCCCCGGCTCCGAGGCTGCCGCTTCCCGTGAAACGAATTTCCCTCCAGACTCACCATCCGGTCAGGAGGTAGCTATGGCCCCAGAACTTCAGGTAGTGAGAAGATCGATGTGCCTCGGCCTTTCGGCCGCAACGGGCGGGCTGCTGGCCATTTTGTCTGACATCGCGCAAAAGCAGGATGCCTCGGCGGTCGAGCATCTGCAATTGGCTCTGACCGGTGTGTTCGGACTTCGAACCTATCCCGTGATTGTGGCCCTCGTGCTGATCAGTCTGGCTGTCGCGCTGAGCTTCATCTTCAGCGCGGATTCCAACAAACAGGCGTTCTATGTGGGCGCCAGCATCTTGGCCATCATGATGACGGCCGTGCCCTACAACGCACCCCCGAGCTTGAGCACGACTCCGATGGCGAAAAGTGCCCTCGCGCCCGTCAGCTTAGGCTGGTGGGACCAGCTGATCATTCCCGGACAAGTGTACGCGCAGGGCACGCCAGGGAATAACGCAAGTTATCCCGTGGATGTTCATCTACAAACCGACAACGGAAAAGCGGTGAGCATGGCGGTATACACGGTGATCGATGCGAAGTCTGGCGAGATACTTGGCCGGTCCCGAGTGCAGTCAGCGAATTTCACATTCTATGCGCCCAATTGTTCATGCACGCTTAGAGTCCAAGTAGAGGGCTATGTCATTGTTGAACGCCCTCTGAGCCCGGCATTGAGAGCGATGACCATCCAGCTTACGGCCTCAGGCATTCCTCTGTCGTTGCAGCGGATATTTCGCAGGTAACCAGAATTACTATCGTCCGCACGGCGGCCTGTTTACGCCAACCAGCACCGACAACCTGGGTGCGGTTCTGGCCCTATTAGTTTTACTGGGTGGCCCTGTGTCTCCTGTCAGCGGAATCCCTACAGCCAAACTACACTCTCCACCTGATTGCGCACCTTGGCGCTCGTCTCCCATGCTGCTCCGGAGCTTAACTAAAGGCTTAACTAAAATAGGACGATACGATGACACCAGCAAAGGCCGCCAATATTCTCGTGGCGGATGACGTTTCAGATTGGCGAGTCCGAATCCGATGCATAGTTCAACGGCGGCCCGAATGGCAGGTCAGCGGCGAAGCGTGTGACGGCCTTCAGGCAGTTGAGAAGGCAGCAGAGCTTCGTCCCGACATTGTGCTTCTTGATATTGGCATGCCAATCTTGAACGGAATCGAAGCCGCCAAACGCATTCGGCAAGGTTCTCCCACTTCAAGAATCATTTTCGTAACGCAGGACAACGACCAGGATGTCAGGATGGCGGCTCTTGCTACCGGCGCAGAACAGTATGTGATAAAAGCCAATGCGTCGAGTGAACTTCTACCTGCTATTGATGCTGCCCTTAAGAATGGTCACGCACTCCGCTGAGCGGGCGCACTTCCATTCTTGAGCTGTTCCTTCTGTTCATCAGGAACCACAAACTCTGTGAAGCCGCAGTGTAGGCAGATCAACAGCTTCGGAAATACCCACACGATGGCTTTACCCGGTCCCTTTAGTCCCGGAAAGTGGATCGCAACTTCTCCTTAGAAGCTCTTTTGCTCACCCGAAGCGCACTGCTTACGAGCCATAAACAATCCTGTGCTCGGAACAGTAATCTCGAGTGGGGCCACCAAAAGTAACAAGGTTCACACAGTCGTGTGACAACCATCACAACCTTGCGGTTAATTCCGATACTGAGAAGTAACCCGACAGCAAAGTGGATACCTTTGTTGCAAATCCAACTACGCATCGGCGTGTCGGATGCGTAAATATCAGGTCATGCGGTCCTGCGATTGGGAAAGGACCGGATTCGCACGGGAGGGCCCGGGAAGGGAGAATTGGGGCATAATGATGCTCCGAAAGCTTGGTCGAGGTCCTTTGGTCCAAGTATGTGCAGAACGGAATCGGCCTTAGCTCAGAGACACCAGTCAAAGGATCAGATGTCGAGATGGAACCGGGCAGCTCATCTATGTCAAAGTTCGACAAAACCTGGGAACTCCGTAGCCGACTGGACCTCACTATAGCTACTCTCGAGCAGTTGGGCTATCGGGTTGAATCGGCACTTGCCAGCAAACCACGGGCAAGCATCCTGGTGCTGGCATTGGGGTTCCTCGTATGCACGTCAGTGAGAGCGTTCTGCCGTCCGTTTTGGTTCGACGAGATCCTGACTCGATACATTGCCATTTTGCCCACCCCTGGAGCGATCTACAGGGCACTGGCTGCGCACACGGAATCCAGTCCGCTACTGTTTCATTTGATCTCCAGACTGTCGGGCATCACGCTGGGCTGGAATGAGCTGGGGCTGCGGTTCCCGGGCATCGCTGGGTACCTCGCAATGATTCTGGGTATCTACTTCATTGTTAGGCAGCGTGCAGGCCCGCTTTACGCAACCATCGGCGCGCTGTCCAACTACTTGACCGATGCTCCCTATTACTCGACCGAGGCCCGGCCATACGGTCTTCTTCTGGGTTTGAGTTGTACGGCGCTTGCGTGCTGGCAACTGGCAGCCCGACACCGGAGGCGGTGGCTGGCACTGGCAGGGTTGTGGCTTAGCCTGGCGACAGCCCTTGGCGTGCACTATTATGCTGTCCTCTCGTTTGCGGCGATCGGTTTGGGTGAGCTTGTGCGCACCTGGCGCACGCGCCAAATAGACTGGCCAGTTTGGGGCGCGCTTGGATTCGCAACGGCCCCCGTGCCGTTCCTCCTTCCATTAGCCCGCACCAACCTCGCCCTAAGAGCGGGATATTACTCACCTGCGACGCTGCGACGTTTGCTGGAGGGCGTTTCGGAGTTCTACTTTCCGTTGGGTGGCATTATTTTTGCAGCGTTTGCTGTAATGGTAGGCGCGTGCGTTTTCGCTCTCAGCGGCCGCAATGTGCACGCTGTTCCCCCGCGGCTGGAAACTCCGCCGGCTTATGAGGTAGCAGCTTGGGTTGCCCTACTGCTTGCACCGCTCGAAGCTTTCATTTTGGGACGCTTCGTGACCGGAGTGTTCGTGCAGCGCTACGCCATTGTCACCATTATAGGCTTTTCAATTCTTCTTCCGCTGTGTTTGCGTAGGTTATTTGGGAACTCGAGGGGAGCCGGCCTCGCTGCGTTAATTTTTGTGGGGCTGTGCTTTGGCAGATGGTTCAGTTTCGGCTCGAAAATAAGAATGAATGATTTCAACACCAGGTCTGCGCTGTTTCTACGGACACTGGCTCACTCCCCGCTACCGATTGTCGTAGCGAGCCCGAGACGCTATTTAGAGCTGGCGTACTACGCAGATAAGGACCTCGGCGACGCTCTCGTTTACATTCCCGACCCTCAAGAGGCGTTAAGGTACACCGGCCAAAATACGGCCGACTACAACCTAACCGGATTGCATGGGATTGCTCCTCTTGATCTGCCGACCTATTCGAGTTTCGTGAGGTCGCATCCACGGTTCTTTGTTCTTTGGGAAGCATCAAGCGAAGGATCAAGCAATAGTTGGATTGTGTATAGGTTACGCGACGCAGGAGCAGAATTGCGGCTCTGCAAAGTGTCTTGGCCTCAGGTATTGTTCCTGGTCGATTTTCCGGGAACGGCCACCTCGACGGGGGATCGTGGACCAAACGTGGAAGCCGACGTGCCCTGCAAGGAAAACGGTAGCCAATGAATCTGAGCTGAGTTCCGCAAGAATACGAATGTGTAGGTGATGCAGCATTCCAGTTTTCTCAGCGCCTCAATTGAATTTCTGAACCGTATGTTCTACGTGATTGGTTCCGGACCCAGCGGTGTTGCTTGCGCGTATGGCTTGCTTCGTCAAGGCTGCGACGTAACCATGCTTGATGCCGGTTTAACCCTCGAGCCTGATCGAGCTGAGAAGCTTCGGCGTCTGAAAGACGCCGGACCGTCGTCGTGGACAGGCCACCAGGCTGCATTCTTGCGGGATGGTATGAAGGCCGGACTCAATGGTGTTCCGGTGAAACTGGCCTACGGCTCAAGTTTTCCGTATCGAGCAGCGGTAGGGGCAACGCAGGTCAGACAGACAGCAGCCAACCTAAGGTCTTCGTTTGCGCTCGGTGGATTCAGCAACGTGTGGGGCTCAGCAGTGATGCCGTATCATGCAGAAGACATCCGGGACTGGCCTATCAGCGTTGAACGTCTGGCTCCCCACTACACCGCGGTCTTCGATTTTATGCCGCTGGCAGCCAAAGAGGACCAACTGACCCGCCGGTTTCCCTTGTATGCCCGATGTTTCGAGAGTTTGCAGACGAGTCGCCAAGCTAAGGCATTGCTTCGTGATCTCGAGAGGCACCGAGATGCTCTCAACCAGATTGGGATGGAGTTTGGAAATGCCCGCCTCGCCGTATGGGCGCGAAAAGAAGGTTATGCATGCGCCTACTGTGCACTTTGTCTGTACGGATGTCCTTACGAGCTTATTTATAGTAGCGGCATGACGGTCCCGGAGCTTGCACGGTTCCCGAAGTTCCGGTATGTGCCGGGTGTGAATGTGCACCGCGTTGAGGAAACTGGCACTGGAGTGAGAATCGTCGGTGTTCCTAGTGTTCCAGGTGGTGAAAGTGCGGAGCAAGCGTTCGTGGGTGAGCGCGTTTACCTGGCGTGTGGTGTTTTGCAGACTACGGTGTTGCTGCTTCGCTCTCTCCAAGTATATGAAACACCAATCTCGGCGCTTGATTCGCAGTATTTCCTTCTCCCAATGTTGCGATTTAGGGGAACGAGCGGCATTCGAAATGAAGCCTTATATACCCTAGCGCAAGTCTTTCTGGAAATTAACGATCCCATACTGAGCCCCTATACCATTCACCTGCAGGCCTACACCTATAACGATCTCTTCGAGCTTCCCTTGCGTTCCGTTCTTGGACCGTTAGCAAAAGTGTTTTCCGCTGAGCTCCTCGTCTCGCGCTTGATGCTCTTCCAAGGCTTGCTGCACTCGGCACATTCCACGAAGATGCAGATTCAGCTCAAACGTTCGCCCTCGGGAAAGGAGATTCTTGAAGTAACCGGGAAGCCCGCGGCGGAAACAGCGCGTACTTTGCGAGCCGTAATCAAAAAACTTTTCGCCGCCCGCCGAATGCTTGGAGCGATACCCTTGTCGCCACTGGCTCGAATTGCACCACCCGGAAGAGGCGATCACACTGGAGGAACCTTTCCCATGCGAAGGGACCCGGGCCCATTGGAAACGGATGTCTTCGGCCGGCTCCAGGGATGGAAGAGAGTTCACTTGGTGGACGCTTCGGTCTTCCCATCCGTTCCGGCAACGACCATCACCCTCACCGCCATGGCCAATGCTCATCGAATTGCTTCCGAACTGGTGCTTTACGTATGAACTCTCCAGCGACGAGAGGGGAGGTGCGAAGGGTCTGTGCGTTGACTGGAGCTCACGGATATGTAGGATCGAGGATCCGGCAAGCACTTGAGGCCAGTGGCTGGCGCATCGTAGCCCTCTGTCGCGCTACGCCCCACATTCCGGGCGACCTTCAATGGTCTCTGAATGATCGACATCCGATAACCGAAGACCTTCGCCACCGTTCGGTAGTCGCGCTTGTTCACGTAGCCTGGGACCTCGCGCAGGTTCGATCGGACCTCATTGAACGAGTGAATGTGCAAGGCTCTATTCGGTTGTTCGAGCAAGCCCGGGCTGCGGGCGTGCAACGGATTGTGTTTATTTCGTCAATGAGTGCCTATCCCAAAGCTCATTCACTATACGGTCAAGCTAAAATGGCAGTTGAGCGCGCAGCCGAGAATTTCTCGGCGGTAATAATCCGGCCGGGACTCGTATACGGCGACCAACCGGGCGGAGTGTTTGGTTCGATGCAGCAGAGGGTAGCCAGATCTTCTTTGATTCCGATCATCGGGGACGGAACCTATCCGCAATACTTGGTGCACGAGGACGATGTCGGGGCATGCGTCGTTTCCGCCTTGAGGGCCGAACGCGTTTCAGAGCCCGTAACCGTCGCGCATCCAGAACCTTGGCCGTTTTGCAAGCTGATTGAAAAGATAGCGAAATCACGGAACCGGAGAGTTCGCCTCGTTCCCGTCCCGTGGCGATTCATTTTTGCGGGCCTGAGGCTGGCTGAAATGATGGCGGCAAGGCCCGCTTTTCGCAGCGACAGTGTGGTTAGCTTGGTTTACCCGAACCCAAACCCGGTATTCAACTGCGCAAGCCTGTTGGGAGTTGAGCCGCGTCCGTTTGGTTAAGGGCAATTCCAGTCCGGCAGTACACCAGAGGTCGCAATTGTGGACGGCGATAGTATGCTGGCTGGCTTCCATGACGATAACGGGAAGGAACTGCCCGCTGCGTCCTCACGCTATACAGAGGTTTTCGTTAAGAGGAATGGAAAGTGGCACGTTACTGCTTTCCGCTCACTGCCGCAGGTGAAAGTAAGCCACTGAACATCTGCAGGGGCGTCCTCGCAATTCCTCCTCAAGCTTCATAACCATCTCGTAAGCGATCTTTCGACCACGAGTGCGCAACGCCCGCGTGTGTCTCAACTCGTCCTCTTGCGCCTCGTGCCACAGCGCAGTAAGAGCATTTGCGGCATAGAGATGTGCGTCGCGTTCGTTGGCTGGCATGGAAGCTCCCTGCCTTATGGCTTCGACCCGCTCACTCACGGCCTGGCCAGTGGCACGAACTACGTAGGCTAATTCCGCCAGAGCAACTTCCTGATCCCGCGGTGTTGTGGCGAGTTGTCGGTGGACTGTCCCCCACATGCTGCCGTCCCCGGTCAGTCTGCGTGCTCTTACTACGATTGGAGGCGGGATGCTAGATCGGTCGCTCAGCGCCCCGATATACTCCCGTGGTCCTCTGGCTGATTACCAGAAAAGTGTGGCCACGTCTGGCTTCTCGCGCCCCGTTTTGGAGGGTCGTCAGATCGGGCGTGCGCGGCTCGATGTCAACCGAGAGCAGGTTATAGGTGAGAGCACTATGCCGTCTTTCGCTCCGCGCCCCATTTAAGTTGGACAGGTTTCGAGTGTTCACTCCGGTGGAATGTCAGACAGACTTGGCAGAACACTTGAGCACAGAATTCACACCGTTCGGTATGCGCCGGGCAGAGCGATGTGGCACAGTCGTAACAGAGAGTTCTCGCGTCGCGGCCACAGGCTACGCCGTGCGCATCGTACACACCTCTCACTTCGACCACTCCGCAGAATAAATAGTCTGACATCCGAGAAAACCTTCAGGCTTAGTGATTCGCGAGGTAGAGCCGACGATTCAACCAATCTCCCGCATTTTCATCCAGCCTTAACACTAGCATCAGGGGCAATCTCACCCTCCTCTCTGCTTGGACAGCATTGCTGTCGGCTTCGTGCCTATTCCCACCTCGCCCCGGAGAACTTGGTCGGTGCACTATAATGACGCCCCGATGCCCCTGACGCCCGGCACGAAACTCGGCCCTTATGAAATTCAATCCCCGCTCGGTGCCGGCGGCATGGGAGAAGTCCATCGCGCCCGCGATACCCGCCTGGCGCGCGAAGTTGCCATTAAAGTCTTGCCGGAAGCCTTCGCCCGCGATGCCGATCGCCTGCAGCGCTTCGAGCACGAAGCCCGTGTGCTGAGCACCATCAACCATCCCAACATTCTGGCCATCTATGACGTTGGTGCGGAGGGCAACACCCACTACCTGGTCTCTGAACTCCTCGAGGGCCAGACCCTGCACGAAAAAATGAACGCCGCCCCGCTCTCCCAGCGCCGCATCATCGAGTATGCGGTTGAGATGGCTCGCGGACTCGCGGCCGCCCACGATCAGGGCATCGTGCACCGCGATTTGAAGCCCGACAACATCTTCATCACTAAAGACAATCGCGTAAAGATTCTCGACTTCGGTTTAGCCAAGCAGGCCTTCGGCGAAGCCGGACTCTCGGGCCAGACCGCAACCCTTAACGGCCCGTCGCCCACGCAGCCTGGCACGGTGTTGGGGACCGTCGGCTACATGTCTCCGGAGCAGGTCCGCGGAATGAACGTTGACCACCGCTCCGACCTCTTCAGCTTCGGCGCTATTCTCTACGAGATGCTTTCCGGCAAACGCGCGTTCAAGGGCGACACCAGCGTCGAGACTATGAACGCCATCCTGAAAGAGGATCCGCCCGAGCTTTCCGAGAGCGGACCGAACATTAGCCCCGGACTCGATCGCGTCGTTCGCCACTGCCTCGAGAAAGAGCCGGGCCTGCGCTTCCAGTCCGCTCGCGATCTAGCCTTTGATCTCGACAGCTTGTCCTCGCTCAGCTCCTACCGCCAAGCCGCTCGCCGCCTCGCGCATCACCGGCGTCGCCCGTTTTCGAGCGCCCATCGCGGTCGCTATCCCGCTTCTGCTGCTGGTGGCCGCGGCGTCCTTCTGGGCAGGCCACAAGTTCTCCAGGTCTTCCGCGCCCGTCTTCACCCGCCTCACCTTTCGTGGCGGTCATGTCAGTTCCGCCCGCTTCTCCCCTGATGGGCAGACAATCGTCTACAGCGCTTCCTTCGGCGACGAGCTCCTGCAGATCTACACCACCCGTCCTGACGCGCCTCAGTCCCGCGAACTCGGTCTGAAAAGCAGCAGCATTCTCGCGGTCTCCAGGCAGGATGAACTCGCCATCACGCTGAACTACACTCAGACGGCCGCCAATGCTGGTAGTGGAACGCTGGCCCGCCTGCCTCTGACGGGGGGATCTCCACGCGAATTGAACGAAGCTGTGGGCAGCGCCGACTGGGCCCCCGACGGCCAGTCTCTTGCTCTCGCCGGGATGAGCCCCAACGCGATTGCTTTGGAGTATCCACCGGGCAAGCGTATCTACGAAACCCAGGGCTGGATCGACTATCTCCGCGTCTCGCCCGACGGCAATTTGGTCGCCTTCATCGACCATCCCATTCGTTGGGACACTCTCGGCAACATCGCCGTCGTTGACCGGCAAGGCAATCGCCGCGTGCTCACCGGTGCATATTCCGACGTTCGCGGACTCGCCTGGTCGCCCTCCGGTAAGGAGATCTGGTTCACCGCCTCCAACATTCACCTGTCCAGCAATCTCTTTGCGGTCGATCTCAAAGGGAAGCAGCGCCTGGTGTGGGCGGGCGCCGGAGGCATCGTCCTGCAGGACATTTTCGCCGACGGCCGCATGCTCTTCATTCGTGAAAACCGTCGTCGCGGAATCGCCGGCCTCTTCCCCGGCCACACCGCAGAAACCGACATGAGTTGGCAGGACTGGTCGTTGCTCACCAGCATTTCACCCGACGGCAAGTGGATCTTCTTCTCCGAAGAAGGCGACGGGGGCGGTCCAAAATACTCCGCCTACATGCGCGCCACCGACGGATCGCCCGCAATTCGTCTCGGAGACGGAACTCCCTACGGCGTATCCCCCGACCTCAAGTGGGTTACTGCCGTCATTCCCGGACAGCCGCAGCAGCTCTGGCTCCTGCCCACACACGCCGGATCGCCCAAGAACCTCTCCCCCCCGGTTTCGACTACGACTATGCCATCTGGTTTCCCGACGGCAAGCGTCTGATGGTTTCCGGAAGAGAGCCCGGAAAGCAAGCGCGATCCTACGTCACCGACATGGAGGGAGGACCCCTCACTCCTGTAACACCCGAAGGTGTGCAAGGCATTCCCACCGAAGACGGCAAAGAAGTCGTCGTCCGTCAGGGCGAAACCGTCACCTTCTACCCTCTCGCAGGCGGTCCGCCGCGCAGCGTCAAGACGAGAATCCCGGATCTCACTCTTCCCATGGGTAACCAGACCGGGCGCTACATCATCGGAGCGGAAAAGTCAGAAGTTCCCTTGAAGCTCTACCGTTACGACACCGTGACAGGCGAAAGAAAACCTTGGAAGGAGCTTGTTCCCGCCGATCGGGCCGGCGTTTTCAACACCACCGTCTTCGACATCACCCCCGACGCCCGTTGGTACGCCTATTCTTACGTACGCGACCTCTCCGACCTCTACCTCGTCGAAGGCCTGCACTGATTCGCGCAGTGCCACCAGAAATGACCCCGGCGTTTTTGCTGTCCAATTCAGCTTATTAGTTTCTCGCAAGGGCTAACAAACACGCCTCCTGATTAGCTTGGTCAATCATCGACTGACACCGAGCGCTTCAAGGAGCCGCCGTGCGATTTCCTCCTCAATAGTCCGCGGGACCCCTTGTGCTCCAGCCTGCATGGAACGGTGGTTGTGAGCCACGTACTCCAACGACAGCGCCTGAAGTACGAAGCCGAGGTCCATGGACTCGATAGAATTACCCTTGGGACTGTTCCCGGCAAGGTTAAACATCCGGCCGTTGGCAATTAGGATAACGTGACGATCGTCGCTGAATTCGATACGTTCGATGGTATCGTCGACGTCAGTCACGGCCCTCGCCTGCGCTTTGAGCGACTTCACGTCGATCTCCCACGGGAAGTGTCCGCAATTAGCTAGAACGACTCCGGGCCGAAGCTTCGAGAATACCTCTACGCCGAGGACGTTGGCCCGGCCTGTCGCGGTGATGATGACATCGGCCCACTCAGCGGCATGCTCAATAGAGTTCACGCGGTATCCCTCAAGAGCGGCTTCGAAGGCCTTTAGCACGTCGTTGTCGACGATGGTAACCTGGGCGCCGAACGAGCGGAAGTATTGAGCCACACCACGCCCACACCAGCCGTAACCAACGACAACAACGTGCTTGCCTGAAACCATCAGGTTCGTGATTCGCATAAAGCTCTCGACGACGGACTGCCCAACGGCGTGCCGGTTTTCGCCGATGCCCTTGAGTAGGCTGTCATTGATAACGATGATTGGATATGGCACACGGCCATCGAGTTCGTCACGAAGTCGGAACCCACCAGAGGTAGTTTCTTCGGTCCCACCGATGACGGAGTCAGCGGCACCACGCGCCACGGTGCCTGCCGCCAAATCGGCGCCGTTGTCAAGAAGGATGTCGGGCCCCGCGTCAAGTACAGCAGCGAGATTGCGGTGGTGTTGTTCGAGGCTGTCATCCCGACTTCCGTAAATCCTCATGCCTTGTTTGCGGAGAGCAGCAACAATGTCGTCTTGGGTTGACCCGTGATTGCCGGTCGCAACGACCTTCGCCCCGCCCGCCGCAAGCGTCTCAAGCAGAATCCCGGTCTTGGGCTCGAGATGCAGTGACATGCCGATCGTGTGCCTCGCAAACGGCTTCGTTTCTGCAAAATCTTTGTGTGTACGTGCCAAGAGCGCCATGCGGGATCGGACCCAAGCGAGTCGCTCCTCTCCATCACTTGCCAGTCCGGCTGTAAACAGTTCATCGCGCGGGTTGGTCATACTAAAACTCCTTGTTGACCATTACGGTTATGTTTGATTAGACACACATCTTTCGACGGCGCCCCCTCGCAATTTTCTTTCTCGTAATAGAAGGAGCCTACACCATCCTCTTCGTTGCGTTTGAATGGGAAATACTCACCACCATGATGAGCCTGCAGAAGTCAGGAAAATCCACATCGTTTGCTGCAGAGCACGCCTTGCGGGAATGAAGAGCTTGAGAAGAAAGAGTGGAGGTGAATTCACGGAAGTCTGAAGTCGAGAGATTGCGGCGCAAGTGGCTCGCAGTGCTCCTCGGTGCGTCCAGACTGGGCAGCTGGACGAACAATTTGGGGAGCCCGAGCCGTTGCATTGGCGAGCAAGACTTCAACCTGGGAGGCCAGATGATAGACGTTACGAGATTTCGCAAGGAAGAAAGAGACTTTGTCACGGCAATCATCAATAGACTCGACAATGGCGACGTGAAGCACGTCGGCACCGACCTGCTCGCCGAGTTCGTTCAAGGATTGACGCCGGCCGTTTTCCAAGAGGGCTATCGCCTTGGAGACGTTCTTTGCCACGGGGATGGAGCTGAGACCTTCAACCAGGCGCTGGCCCTAGAGAACAGATCGCCGTTGCACACGATCTGTGTAGGCTACGCGCTCTCTTAGGAAGGTAAGAGGATCTACTGTATGGCTCATGACGCTGGGCCTGCCCGGTGCCCTTTACTCGGAAGCAGCCAAGCCCTCACAAAAGCCGGATTTCAATGAACCTATCGCCAAGTATGACCTCTCAAAAGAAGCGCTTTCAAGGGTGTCGTTGCGGAACTCGGGGATCGCGTTTGCCCCATAGGGGGCGACATGCGTCTCCACCTCCTCCTCAAGATAGGCAACGAGACCTACGAGGTGCATGTCGCTCCCATAAAGTTCATGAAAATCTATAAAGCGACCTTTCAGAAGGGCGATACGGTCGAGATCATCGGCGTCAAAACACGGTTCCAGGGCGCTGACGCCATCCTGCCTCGCGAGATCAAGTACGCTGAAGACACCCTCTTATTCCGTGATGAAAATGGGAAGCCGATCTGGCAATAGTCACAAAACGGCGCCCGCATACCTTGGGAACGGAAACCTCACAGAACCGGCTCCCCAGCGTTGCCGAGCCCAAGCTTCCCTCATGCTGCTCCGCAGCCTTTCACTGAAATGCCGGACGCCCAACACGTGAGAACATGAGTTGTTGGTTGGCAACAGCAAACTGGTGAATCTGCGAGTTCACAACACGATAGTTTTCAACTATCGCTGTCTGCATGGCTCCGCCTCCCCAGTCGAAAATGTTAGTCAGAAAGACTGGTTCCCGGAAGGTCAGCAGGATTGCGGTTCTCGGCCTGGTGCTGTGCATGGGGCCGATGCACGCGCAGACAGGTTCTCGTGGGACCAAGGTATTTCAGCGCCTGCTCGCTCCCCTGCGTTCCAACCCCTTCTATCTGGACGTATCTCGACCTTGCGGGCTAGGATTTGCGATTTGTTTCCTGCCATCGGATTCGGCTGAATCTGCGATTGCACGGTCTGCCTTCGACTCCCTGGAAACGATTCGGGACTCTTCCCGGATCGTGACGCTCGAAGTGCGGACTCAGCATGGCGGTCCATTCAGTCACCACTGGTTTCAAATCGAGACGTCGATTGGCGCGGTGACGTTGGGTTATGGTCCAGCCACGATCCCGTTCATCGACGCAGGGCAGATTTCCTTGCAGGACGGACATGGCAACATTGAGAGAATTTCTGGCATGTACCCAATCCCGATTATCGGACCACCGCCGCTGAATTACCGCTATGCGAAAGCTCCGGGCTCTGGCCATCCAATCGGAAAATCTGTCAAGATCACACTTGCCCAATCGGACGCGCTCATTCAAAAAGAGCGAAGGCACAGGTTTGTGGGACCCTATATTCCCCTTTTTCATGATTGCCGGACATACACCTGTAAGGTGCTGGCAGCCGCCAAAGGGAAATCGTCTCTACCTTGCTATGTGTTGTTCAAAGGATACTGGTAGGGTGTAGAGAGTCGAAGGTCCCGATCTTCAACGAAAGACGGAACCCCAACCACCTACATTCCAGATCCGTTTCGATTTCTGGAACTTTTAGGCGATCTCATTGTGACAGCGACTGAGGCTGCGTAGGTAGAGCATCCGCGTGTGATTGTAGCGGGTAGTTGTTGTAATCAAGGCGATTACACAAGCTTGCCCCGTTTGTTCGCCTCTTTCGGGATCAAATGAGCCTAATGAGGATGCTACGCCAGCTGATGCACTTAATGGGTTAACGCCTTCATCTCTTCCTTGCTGGGGGCAACGACGCAAGTCCTTTTCCTCACTATCCTGCCAACCGAGCCGGTGACCAAAAAGAGAGGAAGGAACACTTCGTTATCGGGTCTTGGTAGCTTCTCAAACCTCCCCCACATTTTTTTGACTCAAGTTTCGGCCTACAATCTGACGGTCACCGGGACAGCTTCCGGCGGCAACAACGATGGCCCGGTCAGCCTTAGCGGAAAAGTCATCGGCAACCTGGCGACGGCCCTGATGAATTTATCCGAACAACTGACCTTGCGGAGGCGATTCAAGCCTCACTGGCGCAGCGCACTCGGGGTCATCGTTCTGCACATGATTGATCCGGTTGCTGACCGGGTAACAGCGCATCCGCGTGGCATCGTAGGGCTTCAGGAGTTCTGAAACGACGTTGACCTTGTTCATGCCAGGATCAAGCCACAGATCGCAATCTTCTCTGGCCAGAATCACCGGCATTCGGTCATGAACCGGCGATGTCACCGCGTTCGGCGTGGTGGTCATGATGGAGAACGACCTGATCCACTGACCGTCGGGTGCTCGCCAGCGATCCCATATTCCTGCAAAGGCGAACATCTCGCCGTCGTTTACCTCAAAGCAGTAGGGCTGCTTGCCAGTCGCGCTGCGCTTCCATTCGTAAAAGCCATCTGCAGGGACCAGACATCTGCGGAGCCTGAGCGCCTCACGGAAAGCTGGCAGGGTTGCCGCCGTTTCGGATCGAGCGTTAATCATGTTGGCGGAACCAGATGAGTCTTTCGCCCACGATGGGATCAGTCCCCAGCGGAGGAGGGAGAGATCACGACGTGGATCTTTGGGATGCTGGCGGATCACCTGCACAACTTGCGTGGGCGCAACGTTATACCGGGGATTCCAATCTTCGATGTCCGAGGCAACGTCGAAGTATTCTTCCACAATCTGCTTCCGCCGCGACAATCGGTAGCGCCCACACATCCAGTGATTATTGCAGATCGGAGGGGATGTTCTGCCTCGCCTAGCCGAGGCCCCCTTTCCCTGATTCGGCTACGCGCCATTCGCGGCAATGCCGGACGCCCACAGAGGTGCCTGGGACTGGCCCTCAAAGTGGGCTGAGATCAATGTGTGCAATAGAGACATTTCAATAGGTAGAACGTTATCACTCACACGAGAGTGTGGGCTTCGCTCAATTGACGCTTGCATTGCCCAAATTTCGGGCTAGGCAGGTGCAACTTCAACGAGGGGAGCACCGGTGCACGAGTCCGGGCAACCCGGCCAGCTTGTTCCCCGATATTTCCCCAAAATGCGCCCGACCAGCAGCACTAGAGGAAATACGATTCGCTGAATCGCTACTGGAGGCGTCATCACTGCCTGGGTATGCCGGTGCCTCCATAACACGTGGGCTAAGTAGAAGATCGACGGCCTGCCAGACCCACTCGCATTCAGAACGGCAAACAAAGCCTGGAGAAAGCGGTCCAAATCCATGGCCGGAATTGCCTGGCCAGTTAGCACCAACAGCTCTTCCCCGGCATTCCACCAACTATGAACTATGCCTGCAGGAAAGACGGCACCCTCACCAGCTCGGACGAGACTCTTCTGTTTGCCAATCCGTGCTCCGACCGTGCCCGCCTTCACGTACCCTTCTTCCCGCTGCTGGAAATGCACGTGAGGTGGGGGCCCACTCATTCGCGGTGGCAGCGAACCATCGATGCTCAAAACAATTTGCCCGGCGGCATTATGCACTCGGCGCATCCGCAGAACCTCTCCCGTGTGTCGGTTCTCTAGTACGAGACAACTATTCATGATTCGTCGCCTTATATCGAAGCATAGGGCTATTCACGAGCCCTCAAAATTCTGCTCCTGAAAGCGGCCTGAAACTCATTAAGGGACCGTCAAGTGTCGATAATAGGGTGATTACACAAGTAAGCGCGAGAAAAACGAATCAATTCGGGGGAATCACCTTATACCCGATCACGACTGCGCGCCAGCGCTCCGGAATAACGATCGATTGCTTGGCCTCATAGTTGTAAGCCACCATTGTCGATAAACCACGCGCGGCGCGTACCTGGCGGCTCTCACTCCAAATCTCGTAGGAGAAATCGAACGATTTTTTCCCCATACGGGAGATGCGACACCCGACTGTTACTTCTTCACAGTAGTCGAGAGGCTGCTCGTACTCGAATTCAAGCCGCGCAAGAATGATGCCGCTTGGTCCCGTTAACGACTCTTTTAGCACTTCATCGAAGTAGGTGCATCGAGCAGTCTCCGCCCAGACCACGTACGACGCATGGTTAACATGCTGCAGCATGTCTACGTCACAAAACGGGACGCGAAATCGATTGATGTGCCGGAAATCAGGCAGTGCCATCTTTAACTCTCAGTGACGAACCTTTGTACGCGAGAGTGCACTCGCTACTGCCAGTTGCTGCTAACAAGCGATTCCACAAGCGTGCGCCGTTTGTTCGCCTTCTTGCCTGAGACCTACCCCTGGGTCAATGAGTCTAACGGCGAGTTAGCACCAACTGACGAATCGCTTCCGCGTTAGGCAGCAAGGATGCCCTGATCCACAACGCTCTTGTTGTCTTCACTCGGAGCGGTAGTTGAGCGGCGGCTTCTGGTCCGCCGGAATCGCCGTGTAGTAGCTCTTACCGGCGGTCTGCTTCTTGAAGTCGTCCCTCGCCGCCTGCACCAGATCGGGGTCGGTCAACAGATCAAGCCCCGTGAGTGCGATTGCCTTGGCCGCAACAATCATTCCCTGTTGTCCGATGCTCATCCCCGCCGTGGCCGTCGCCTGCCACGTGTGCGCTGCACTTCCCGGCACGAACGTCGCCGTCGAGAATCCAACGGTCGGTACGTTCCAGCTGACGTCGCCCACGTCGGTTGAAGCGGCCGGCTCATTGGGATCGAACTTGCGCAGCGGCTCGACTTCGTTTGTGGTCTCGAGGCTCGGCACGTTGTCCATCTTGAACGTCTTCTGCAGTTCGAGCGCGAATTTTTCCTCGTCAGGGTTCATCTTATAGCCGCCCACTTCCTGCAGGTTCTTCTGCGCCACGGCGGCCAGCGGGTCATTGGGCACGATGTTGGCGTAGCTGTTGATGCCGCTCATATCCAGCGTGGTGCTGGTCATCAGTGTCGCGCCCTTGGCGATGTTCTGGATCCACTCCCACACGTCTTTCAGCGTCGTATTGAACGGGCTCCGGGCGATCAGGTCAATCTGCGCCAGGTCCGGCACCACGTTCGGCGCCACGCCACCCTTCGAGATGATGTAGTGAATGCGTGTGTTGCTGGGAACGTGCTCGCGCATGAACTCCACGCCGTTGCCCATCAACATGACGGCGTCGAGCGCCGAGCGGCCACGTGCCGGAGCCATGGCCGCGTGCGCCGCGATCCCATGAAACGTGAACTTGGCCGCAACCATCGCCAACTCGCCGCCGTTGCTCACGGCATTGCTGTCCCCCGGATGCCAGTGCAGCACCACGTCCACATCCTTGAACACGCCGGCGCGCACCATGTACACCTTGCCTGAACCGCCCTCTTCCGCCGGAGTGCCGTAATAGCGCAACGTGCCCGCGATGTGGTGCGCCTCCATGGCTTGCTTGAGCGCGACTGCCGCCAACGCCGCGCCCGCGCCTAGCAGATTGTGGCCGCACCCGTGTCCCGGCGCACCGGCTTTCACCGGATCCCGCATTGGCACGGTTTGCTGCGAGAGGCCCGGCAGGGCATCAAACTCGCCCAGGATGGCCACCACCGGCTTGCCCCCGCCATAACTGGCAATGAAGGCCGTCGGCTCGTTGGCCACGCCCGCCTCCACCTTGAACCCCGCCGCCTTCAACTGCTCCTGTAGCAGCTCGGAGCTCTTTCCCTCGTGATAGCCTAGCTCGGCAAAGTCCCAGATCTGCTTCGACACCTGCCGCCACTGCGCCGCGTCCTCGTGTAGCAACTGCAGCAGTTCCGCATGGGCGCCGGCGGGAGGCTCGGCCGCCGCCGTAGCGGCAAATAGCACGGCAGTTGCGGCCAGCCACAACAACGTTCCGGCCTTGGAAGAGAAGAGCGGTGAAAGCTGGGAAGACTTATCCATTGCAAGCTCCTCACGGGCGCATTACCAGAACGACCAAGGAATGGAATCGAGATGAGAAATCATGCCACCACAAGAGCGCAGTCGATGAAAATCTCCGCTTCAGGACGACACGCAAATTAACGTTTAAGAGGCGATAGCGCTCAAAACCGCCGATCGCGTACGTGGCGACAGCCGTTGCAAAGCAGAGGCCCTCTGCCGTAGTTCCAACCGTGCGGCATGGGGAGGCCGTCGCCATGAGCAAGCCGAAGGTTAAGCCGAACTACCGTTGCCGGTTGCTGCGGCTGCCGGATCTGGATCATTGTAAGCGGGCGGTGCTCAACAGCCTCGACTCGCTAGCCTCGCGCCGAGTTTACGAGTACGCCATCGATCGTAATCGCCGGCATTGTCAGAGACGCTTGATTTCTTCACCATTTGTGGTCGTGGCGAAGATTCGGGATAAAAGTGTTGCCTCTGCGCGATTCGATTCGCGCGGTTGAGTAATGCTCGATGATTATCGGATGACGTGCGCTCCGGCCAGCAACTCGTCTGCCCGCGGCCTCACTCGGATATCTTCGGTGAAATTTTCCCAGCGCACCGTTCCTGAGCGATCGATCAAGAACTCCGCTGGTCGGGAGATATCTGTTCCATCCGGACTTCCGCGTGGATGCAGAAGCTCGTAACGCCGGATCAGGTCAACCTTCGGATCCGAAAGAAATGGAAACGTATAGCCCCGTTTGCGGCGGAGATTTTCAGAAACCTCCGGAGCATCAACGCTAATGGCGACCGGCAAGATTCCCTGGGCCTCAAATTCCGGTAGAGATTTTTCGATGCCTCGTAACTCGAGGTTGCAATAGGGTCACCAGTATCCTCGATAGAAAACCAGGAGAAGACCTTTGGGCGGCTCCTTCCCCGCTGAACCAGAGAACAACTGCGTCAGCGAGACAGAATGCCCAGTGCTGTCCGGCAGCGTAAAATCCGGCACCCGCTGCCCAACTTGCGGAGCAGCTGTGGATTCTGCGGGGATGTGCCGGGCGCCCCAGAAATAAAGCATAGCGGCGGCCAGGAACAAGAAGGAAAACGCCGCTGCTATGCTCCCGGAAAGTTTTCCTCTGTAGACCGTTGACTGGCCAAACACGCGCCACAGACCGAGCAGAACAACTACAAAGCCAATCAGCGATAGTAGAAGGCCGATCCATGGGACCGGAGCTGCCGGAAAGCCGATAAACGGCAACCCGTTGCTCAAGGCCCCGAGCACGGTTAGCAACAATCCCATCCATGGGGCGAGGGTGCGCTTTCGTGGGGTGGTATCCGCCATTGCGACTCAGTGTAGCACCGTAGGGAAGCGGCAGCAGCTGCGTCGCTGGATCGTGTAGTGAGTTCGTGGGTGCGAATAATAACTTTAGTTCTGGCAGCTCAGGAACAAGTTTCCAGATTCGGCGAGCCGAGTTTTGTCGATGCGGGCAATGCCGTGAAATTGATTACAATTGTCGCCTCAATCAGGGCAGGAGCGGATAGGTCGAGCACCAGACCAAC
>Ga0306922_10000403_pt1 | contig 35659 bp, 32 predicted proteins | sample sta12Cox44000082_FD_203758 | JGI IMG/M metagenome (GOLD analysis project Ga0306922, IMG submission 203758) | Lab enrichment of tropical soil microbial communities from Luquillo Experimental Forest, Puerto Rico - statoxic.12C.oxic.44.000.082 (v2)... | ecosystem: Environmental > Terrestrial >... | reverse complement strand
GATGGCCGGTGGGCCCGAGGCGTCGTGCGCGACGAGGACGACTTGCCCGAGCCCCAGTTGGGTGATGACGGCGTTGAGGTCACCGACTTGATTGTCGGTGGTGTAAGGGTAGCCGGACGGCTTATCCGAACTGCCCCATCCGAGAAAATCAAATAGCACGACCCGGCGCGGCGGCGAGAGGTAAGGAGACAAACGGTCGTAGAGGTGTACGTTGTCCGGGAACCCGTGCATGAGAATGATCGCCGGTTCCGTCCCGGGGTGGTCTCGGACGTAGATCCGGTGTTGGTCCCGCTCTCCACATTCCGGCCAGCGGTGACCTCTGCCGAACATCGTTCAACTTCTCAATGGGTGCGTTTAAAGTCGGACCGCCTCCTATCGGTGCGCCGGGAACTTCAATGGCAGGTGTCAAGCAGTACGAGACCGACATCGCGATCGTTGGCGCAGGCGGCGCCGGTGTGGCGGCCGGGATCGAGGCCCGCGATGCATGGGCGCGCGCCATCGCCTTCGAGAAGAGCTCCGAACCCGGCGGTGCAGCCATCATCTCCGGAGGTGGCTGTTTGATCGTCGGATCGCCATTGCAGCAGCAGAACGGTATCCATGACACACCCGACCTGGCCTTCAAGGACTGGATCGAATGGGGAGGTCCGTCGGCCGACGCGGTCTGGGCCCGCTACTACATCGAGCACACGCTCCATGATCTCTACCACTGGGCCGAGCGCCTCGGCGTGAAGTGGGTCGACCTCAAAGCACAGGAAGGCAACTCCGTGCTACGCTGGACCCGGCCCGAGCGCAACGGTCTGGGCCTGATGACTCACCTCATCGAAAGCTTCCGTAAGAAGGGCGGCGAGATCATTCCCGAGACGGAGATCACGGCGCTGAGGCTCAAGGGCGGCTGTGTCAGCGGTCTGGAAGGTTGCAATGCCAAGACCGGTGAGCCGGTCGCCGTCAGCAGCAAGGCTGTTGTGGTAGCAACCGGTGGCTTCAACTCGAACCTCGAGATGGTGCTCGAGTTTAATCCCGCTCTCGGAAACCACAGGGTCCTGGAAGGATCCGGGCGCGGCTCGACGGGAACCGGGCACAAATTCATTCGCCAAGTGGGCGGCTATCTCACGCACATGGACCACATCTGGTTCTACGTCTACGCCACGCCAGACTACCGCGACCCCGCGCAGCGCCGCGGCCTCGTGTTTCGTCTGGTGCCCGGCAACATCTGGGTCAATCAGCAGGGCCGCCGGTTTCACAATGAGGCGCTATCGGGCGGCAACTCCGCGACTCCCGCGCTGATGGCACAGAGCCCGCGCCATGCCTGGGCAATCATGGATACGCCGATGACCGCACCAATGGAGGTCGCCGATCCCTACTACCGCGACGGCGACAAGGTTATCCGCGCCAGGGTGGTGGAGCTGCTCAACAACTCGCCATTCATTCGCAAGGCCGACACGCTCGCCGAGTTGGCTAGAAGAATGGAAGTCGATGTGCCTACGTTCCTCGCCACCGTGGAGCGCTACAACAAGGCCTGCGAGCAGCGGCTTGAGACGGAGCCGGAGTTCGGCAAGCCGCTCAAGTCGTCGAAGGCGTTCGACACGCCGCGCTATTACGCGATTCAGATCTTCCCGCTGGCGCGCAAAAACTTCGGCGGCGTCAAGACCGACCTTAAGTGCCGCGTGCTCGACAAGCACTTCGAACCGATTGCCGGGCTCTATGCCGCAGGCGAGGTCGCAGGCATGGCCGGCGGCCACATCAACGGGCGTGCTGGTCTCGAAGGCACCATGCTGGGTCCGGCGATTTTCAGCGGGCGCGTCGCCGGCGGCTGGGCCGCGCAAGCGGCGGGCCACGGCTGCGGCTTCGTCGGCAAGCCGAACCGGAGTTAAGTAGTCCGCCGTCCTTGCGGACGAGTATTTTGCAACGAGGAGTTCGCCCAGGCGGGCAGAGTCCTGCAAAAAGTCTCGACGCTCTGCTTCCCAGCTCCAGGGCAGCGCTCATCGAGCGGCGAGCCCGGGTGACCGTTGGTCTAGCGCAGCACATCGCACAGCCGGATCACGTCGGGATGTGCCAATAAAGCGACATCGGCGAGGATATGCGGTGACTCTCGTCGGCCGATATTCGCCGAACGGGACGTTATGGAATATCGACAGCGGATCGGCCTCACTCCGCCTTGATGTTGGCGACTCGGATCACCTTGCCCCACTTCTCGGTGTCGTCTGTTAGCTCAATGACGGTCCGTGCGTGATTTCTCGGATTAGCTCAACTGCAGCCGAGTCGAGACATGCCTTTTGTTGTTCTTTGGTCAGGTGCTCCTCCGGACTCTTGCTGCCGCGAGGCGCAAGCTTCTGACATTTTCGTTGCCACTTTTGTGCCAGCCACGAAATAACCAGAGCAAATCCAGGTGTATCCCATATCGCGGGGTCGTAGATTGCCTTCGGGTCGTCAATTGTCCCTGAGATGTATTCCTTCGCGTCAGGCACCATCGTTTCGGCTCGCACTGGCTCCCCATCAATACCAGGCACGCAACCTGTTTCTTCGAACATCTCGCTGGCTTCTTTTAGAAGAGCCATACATTCTTTAGGGATTGCATTGCTCATGGTCAGACGATGAGCCGCCGCCCTAGTCGGAGCAGCGACCAGCTCGAGTTCCGTTGTTGCTACCAAGTACGCAAATGAGTTACCGAACCGGACCGCCACACAGGACGTATTGTTGGATATGGCGACCACCGCGCCTTCTTCGTTGGTCCCCGAGTAGCGAATTTTGTCGCCAAGCCTGATGCTCATGCCGCTCTCCTTCAGCTCGCCCAGGTTGCGCTTGGCGCAACGGCGTGGCGGCAGTGAGACCTTTTCCGGTTACGCCGGAGAAATTCGCAAATGCGTTAACTGACCGTTATCGTGCAGCTACTGTAGCGAGAGATTGTGCAAATGGTCGTTGTGGCTATGCAAGCATCCCGGATCGACATTGCCCTAGACTCCCTTCATCCTGACGTAGGCAAACAATATTTTGTAAAGATCAGCTTGAGAGCGTCTTTGGTGCGTTCAATGTCGCCACGAAGCGTAATTGAATTCCTATTATCTTTCTCGACTTTCGGTAGCCCTTCGTAAGTATGTTCTACTATCGTGTCGTCACCCTCAAACGATATCTTGCGGTTGTGCTCGTCAATCACAACGGAGTCCGGTTTTATCTCCTTCATATAATACACCCAAGAATTGCCAGGTGTCTCCACCGCTATGATGCACTTATTTTCATCAAGGATTGAGGACAGTAATTGAGGGGTCCTTCCTTCGATATTTCCCGAAAAAACGTAGTTGATGGCTTGCTTGAATTCGTCGTTTTCAGGAATCGCTGTGCCAACCCATGTTGTCGCAGCCATCAAAATCGCCAAGCACAACCGCCACATGTCCCTCGCCCCCAATATACCGAAATCGAGTCGAGACCTCCGCTGCGCTAACGCTTCGACCTGCGCTTTTTTGATCCCTTCGCTCCCGACTTCTCAATCAAAAAATTCTCGAGTTTCTTCCCGCCTTTGATCGCATCAACAATCCATCGTGGTTTCGCGGCACGTCCCGCCCAAGTTGCGCCTGAAAGACCACGATATTTCGGTTTCCTTCCCCTCAATGCGCTTCCTCGTCCCTTGTCGCGGCCAACCTTTGCGCCGGCGAGCAAGGCAGTTGCTCTATCCAGCTTTTCCAATTGTTTTTGAATCTGGGCACGATGCTTTGCCAGCGCTTCACTGAAATTCAAAGCGAGACGCACGGGCGAGCGCGGAGAGTTCTCCGCCACGCCTCAATGCTGAACTCATCGCGGCTGCTGGCGAGGCCAAAGCCAAGTCGCTGAAAGTGAGGATTTCCACGGCCGCCAAGACTCGATGGGAAATGCCTGAATCGATTCAGGAGGCCAACGTTCTCGGCGAGAACGCCGATACGATCGACCTTGAAATCGTTTTCGCGTGAGCATCAACCCGCGTCGGTCACAGCCGCTAATGGCACAACTCGGAAGTGACGAACGAAGCCTCGGATTTCCGCTTAGGAGGGCAAAGCGGACTCAGCGCGAGTGTTGCTCGGACCGCCGCTCTTGACCCCCAGCCGACATAGCCCAAATTGAAATCCTGCAGCGCAACAGTGCTGTGCTATCCTTTACATCGGAAGCACGGGAGGCATCGGGCAGTGAACCGGCGCTCGTTCATCACGCTGCTCGGTGGCGCGGCGGCGGCGTGGCCGCTCGCGGCGCGAGCGCAGCAGCTGGCAATGCCAGTGATCGGGTTCGTGGTCCTGACAGAAGAGAAGGCTGGCTAATCGCTCGAGTCTTCGTCGTTTAGAGGAGACTTCTGTCTGTCAGTCCACTCCATTTGCTCGGCAAGGACGCGCCATCCGGCCGCCACTTCTTCGAATGCCCTCTTGATCAACGGGTTTTTTGCTTTCGCCGCGCTCTGCTTGGCTTCGGCCGCTTTTTGTCGGCACATCTCCGCCCGGGACGACATGGAAGGCGAACCCTGGAGTCGAGAAGCTCCTCAAATTCACCGAACTACGCGCAAGCCGCTGCGTTGGTCGGTGCAGCGGCGGAAGAAGCAGGCCGCCCCGGGAGGGAGCGGCCTGTAGTCTTGTTCGCCCTTCGCACGACGATCAATGTCAGCCGACGTACGCGGCTCGCTGTTGGGCTTCCGCCTCGGCAGCGGTCTTGGGCTGCGTGGGAAGCGTTAGGACAGTTGCCCTCTGCCCTTCACAGAGCCGCGTCAGCAAAACGATCTCGCCATCGGGGAACTCGAGCGCGTCATGATGGATGTGAGGCGCGCCCTTGTTGATCTGGCGAAAGATCGCAACCGTGTGGTCGGTATTAGCTCGAAACATGAGGGTGGTTTGATATTTGATGGGCGTCTCGAACGCGAGTTCGGTACCAGGAAGTACGCAGACAGCCATCGAACAATCCTCCCGCGCGGCGAATCCTCGTGTGCCGGTGCCGAAGTTGTATGTGACGAGTTTTTCGCCGACTTTGGCTGGGCGCGTTCGCACACTGTGCAGACTGTAGTCGCACATATCAAGGACCTCCTCTCTCGGAAGCCCCCCATAGTACAATGTTAACAGAAAGGACGCCGCAGCGCATCAAGTGTGAAGGCTCAGGGCCGACCACCGCCAAGGCGCTCGGCCTCGAAATTCCACCAACACTGCTCGTCCGCGCCGACGAGGTGATTGAATGAGGCGGCGCGAGTTCATATCGCTGCTCGGCGGCGCAGCGGCAGCGTGGCCGCTCGCGGCGCGGGCGCAGCAGCCGACGATGCCGGTGATTGGATTGTTGGCACCCGCCTCTGCCACCCAGGTGGAAATTATCAACGCGGTCCGTCAGGGACTCAAGGAAGCAGGGTTCGTTGAGGGCCAAAACGTCATTATCCAGTCCGCCTCGGACGAGGTCTGCTACCAAGCCGGGCAGCCGGTCGAACTGTCCCTCAGCGAAAAGCCCCGCCGAAGCGGGGCTGCCAAGTGGGAGGAAACGCCGTCCCAAAAGGGGACCAGCATTGGCTAGCTGAGTCGTCGAAATACGTCCAGATCGACTTTACCTATATCCCCTTGCTCTCTGCGCGATCGAGCCGCCCCTTGGGGAGCGGCCCAGCAGAACGGTTTTCCGGCAGCAGGACGGCGGCGCAAACTCTCAGCATCTTTTCCATCTGCGAGGTGAAAGGTTGCGGGCGCGCACGGACCCGCCGTCACGAACGACGCGACGCTCGTCATTGAACGGATCGTCGCCGTAGAACTCGTGAAAAACCTGTCATTCTTCACCAGTGGTCATCGCCCGAGGACCGAAAAGTCTGACCGTGCCATAGTAGCTGGGAAATCAGAACAAAGCGGAGCGATCCGCCGCGGAGTTACGCCGAAGGAATTGCGCCAAAATGTGATGCCCATCACATCATGATAGGGCGCGATTTGAAATCATCTTGATTACAGCCGCCGCCTGAGCCTTGCCAGAGAAGCGGCCGAAGCGTCCCGCGAGGAATTTGGTTTGTTCAACTGGCGTTTTTTCCACCGATGGAAACTGAGCCGATACTTGAGACCGCAATTCGAGAAGCACGGAGCTTGCTCTGGGCAAATTGGCCGCCCGTTCACAACCTGCCAGATGCTGAGACCGTTGCGCGACTGAGCGACATCATCAGTTCTTCCGCCGTCGTGCGGGCGGTGCGGCGCAGCGACACATTTTTTGCATTCGTGCTTCGGGCGATCAGGCGTGCACTCGCCGATCACTCTCAGACCGATCGACAGGTAATTACCAGCCTTTGGTCGATCTTTGACGATCCCAATCTAAACGGAGCCTTGGACATCCCTCGAAACCGCCCACAGCGATCGTGCCACGAAAGGCAAAATGAGGCCGAAATGCGCGATCCGACAGGGCGTAACGTCGGCTGGGGCTTTTCTTTTGGCCTGCCCAGCCAAAATTGGCGGGTGCTAACTCCGCAGGGAGGAAGAAGTCATGACATATTTGGTTTTCGGCGGCGTCCTCGCCGCCATGCTTAGCCTGCCATTTGTCGCAATATCTTCCAATGACGCGTCGGCCCAACAGCGGGCAACCTGTTCGCAGGCACGGTCACTTTGTGGAAAGCAGCCAGTCTGCCAAAGGCGGTACGAAGCCTGTATGGAGACTGGTTGCTGGACTGTAGGACTTGTAAAAAGATGCGGATATGAGACGGAGTAGGGGGAACGGTTCAGGTTACGCCTTGCGTTTAAAGGATCAGCGCCGACAAGACAGCCACATCTGAGGGCGTGGCGGGCTCTGTGTCTCCTTCATTATCTCCATCATTGCGTCATCGCATGACGGTTAGGGGACGAAGTCTGCGATCCTAAATTGAAGCAAGGATTGGCGAATGAAAGTTGCTGTTGCTGGCTTGATCATATGCGTGCTGGTAGCGGTATTCTTTATGGTAGGAATCAGAACACAAGAAAGCAGTAGAGTGGTGCCGCGAACATGGTTATGGCCACTACGCCACTAGCGACGGCTACTGCGTTGGCCCTGGTGGGAAGCTCATTGAGGCAAAGTAAATTAAGGTCTTGGCTTGTGGGGGAAGGACATTCTCCGACAGGGTCTTTTCGGCGAAAGTGGATTCGGGGTTGCTTGATTTGTTTGCCCCTGCCACCTCTTCTTATTGAGCGATTCTTATTGAGCGTGCTTGATCTTTTTGGCCGCCGCCATAGCCCAAGCAGTGTGCGCCAAGCAAAGAAGTGCTTTTCACAAAACTTGAATATTTGATTTTAAATCATCGCTGTTTCCGTTTCCCTCGAGTGGATCAGATCTGATGGATTTCCGTAGTCTCGGTCTTTTTTATAACTTCGAGCGCTTCTTGATTTTCAAATTCGATGGCTTGGTCCTCCGAATCAGCAGTGAACTCGCAATTGATCGAATTTCATTCCATCCCCGCCAGCCAAGGCCGGAACAAGGGATTGCACCTGCACGTTAATCTGGAGCAAAATCCATCGCGAGCATCTGCGGTGAGGCCGGGAGCGTCTGCCGTGAGGTCGCAGGTAGAAGATTATCGAGCTAAGGCGAAAGAGTGCGCTCGTCTGACGGTGGTTACAAAATCGCTGCGCGAAGGCCGTCGATACCGGAAGCTCGCCGAAATGTATTGGGCACTCGCGTTGGGCGAGGAAATCGCACAGCGTTCGGTCTTTAAAGATGATCGCGAAAGCGAGATCGTCATGACCACGTATCCCACGGAGTTTCACAGACGATTCGAGAAGAAGTGGGAACGTCGTGCTGACGCTGCGGCGTTTTATGAGAGCACACTGCCTTGGCTGCTGGAAATCGGGCGAACACTCCGTGCCGAGCTGGACGCCGTCGAGCAACCCGTCTCGGAACGTTTGGCCGCGATGCTGAAGGAGCTTGAGCGGCCGACCGCCACCTAGTGCCCGACCAACTCACTCCACGTGCCGGCGGAGCGAGAAGCCGAGGCGCGCTTGAGGATTAGGTACTCTTTTTCCATTGTCCCAACCGGTCGTGAAGCTCTATATGGCCACTGTGTTGAAAGAGCGTACCCTTCCCGCCGGGTTTATCGCGCCGTGCCTCCCCACAAAAACCCCAGACTCCGCCGTCCGGGCCGTTGTGGCTGCACGAAATCAAGCACGACGGCTTCCGGGTTCGTCGTCGTCCTAAACAGCGGCCTGTCTAGAACCGCTGGGGCCGCCCTCGTGGCCAGGCTCGGCCTGGCGGGCCTTGTCGGTGTTTATTGGCTCCGAGACTCCCATTAAAGCGGAGTTTGACCGGCGAGAGCGCGAGCTCGGGCGTCGGCTCTTAGCACGACAGCGTCGTACTCCTGCTCCGTGAAATCGTTATGGGCGAGCAGGCGGGTCCGTGCCTGGTACAGCTTCTTTCGCCGAGCAACGAGTACGCCCTCGCCTTCCGCCGTGAGGAAATCAACGTATGCATCTTCGAATTCGCGATACAGTTGGCGATGTCATTCTGTTTGGCCATTTGGATTAGCCGTTTGGCCGGGGCTTGGCACAAAGCGCTGGTTCTCCAGCCACGGTGCCGAATGCACTACTTTATCTCAACAACACGTCGGCCGCACGACTCGACTCCGGTCGCGGCGTGCTGCATTTATTGCCTATGTTGTGGCGTCTGCGTACCTTTCCCGACTTGCTTCACACCGCAGGTCATTGCCATCAAGCTCCATCAGGTCGAACGCGTAGAGGAACACGCGCCCGTCCTGGCGCCGGTAGCGCAGCCGGTCGAACATCGGCAGCCCGTTGTCATCACAGGCCACAGCCTCACCATCGATCAGGCAGGACGTTGCCCGCAGCGCCGGTGCGGCCCGCGCGATGAGCGGGAAGCGCCCGGTCCAGCCGTGCCCGTTGCGGGTGAAAAGCCGCACGCCCGTGCGACCAACGCTGTCATTCTCATATCGCGATTCTCACCAGGGTCTTGCCGAAGTTCTTACCCTGCAGCATGCCAATGAAAGAAGTGGGCGCCTTCTCCAGCCCGTCGACGATGTCCTCGCGATATTTGAGACGACCCGTCCGCACCCACTCACCGACATCGCGCAGGAAATCAGCTTGCTTCGAGGCGAAATCCGAGACGATGAAGCCACGCACGAGGAGGCGCTTGCGCAACACCGAAAACATATCCGGCCCGGGCATCGGGGTCGTCGCATTGTACTGCGCGATAAGCCCGCAGACAGGAACGCGCGCAAAATCGTTGAGCAACGGCCACACCGTCTGTTGCACGACGCCGCCGACGTTCTCGAAACAAACGTCAATGCCCTCGGGACACGCGGCTTCGAGCAGTTTTGCAAAATCGGGCGCGCGATGGTCCACGCAAGCATCGAAACCCAGCTTGCCGGTGACGAAGCGGCATTTCTCAGTGCCACCGGCGATCCCGACCGCATGGCATCCTTTGATTTTGGCGATTTGCCCGACTACCGACCCGACGGCGCCGGAGGCTGCGGCGACGACGACAGTCTCTCCAGGCCTCGGCTGACCAATTTCCAGAACACCGACATACGCCGTCATCCCCGGCATGCCGAGCACGCCGAGCGCCGTCGAGACAGGCGCCGCCGTCGGATCGAGTTTGCGCAACCCCGCGCCATTTGAAAGCGCGTATTCCTGCCAGCCGCCATAGCCGAGGACGATGTCGCCAACCGAGTATTTCGGATTTCGCGACTTGACGATCTCCCCGATCGTGCCGCCGACCATCGGCTGCCCAATGTCAGCCGGATTAGCATACGATTTTGCGGCGCTCATGCGGCCACGCATGTATGGGTCAAGCGAGAGATAGAGAATGCGCATGAGCACCTCCCCCTCGCCGGCCTCCGGCGTTGGCCTTTCCGTCAATTCGAAGTTACCGAGGCTGGGTGCGCCTACAGGTCGGCTCTTCAATAAGATTTGGCGGTTGAGGCCAGCCATCGGTATTCTCCAATCAAATTGGGATTAAGCCATCGCAAAAAAGCCTACTCGCTGCCTTGCCGCTTGAACAGCGACGGAGTCCAAAACAAATTGGTTGGGCGAGAGTCACGCAATATTTGACTGTCATCCGCATTTAAGTTTGCGGTAGAGAACGCCGGTTACTCGCCTGCCGGCGCTGATGGCCGATCTGGTTCGCCGACAGGTGGCTGTGATTGCTACGCACTAGCGTCTAGCGTCTCACGTGTCGCGCCCTGGGGCGAGGCGCGGCCCAACCGAAGCCAAATTCCTAGACGCTAAACGCCGAAACTACTTCTGACGGCTGGCAACTCGTGTGTTGCTTGGAAAACACAGCTAGGAAAATTCAGCGAGCCGGCGCGAGATTCGTCGAAATTCGTTTGTGCCTTAGCAGCTGCGGTGCTCAATTTTACGGGTGCTTAAGGTTTGCAACGCTGGCGACCCTCGAATCCGTGCGTTTTGGTAGGGAAGGCTGCTCGCGGGCCGCAGCGACAGATCGCGGTTTCGAGTGAGATTCGCGCCAACGATAACCTCGTCGGCGAATCGGGGGCGCGTGGGGGATGAAACTTCGTAGGTGGCTTATTCGAGGACTGGGCCTCGTCTGCCTCGTCCTCGGCGGAGGTTTATTGAGTGGTGGCGTTGTGTCGCTCACCGCACGGCCTGCCTATGCACAAACCGTCAGCTCCATCATCGTCCAAGGCAACCAGCGGGTCGAGGCCGACACCATCCGCTCCTACTTCCAGCCGGGACCAAACGGCCAGCTCGACGCCTTCCAGATCGACGAAGGCGTGAAGGCGCTTATTTCCACCGGTCTATTCCAAGAGGTTCGGCCGTCAGTGCAAGGCGGACGCCTGGTCATCACCGTCATCGAAAATCCGGTCATCAACCGCATCGCGTTTGAAGGCAACAAAAAGGTCAAGGACGAACAGCTCAAGTCCGAAATCCAATCGAAGGAGCGCGGCACGCTCTCCCGTCCCGTGGTGCAGGCCGACACCGCACGCATCGTCGAAGTCTACCGCCGCAGCGGCCGTTTCGACGTCCACGTCGAACCCAAAATTATCGAGCTTCCGAACAATCGCGTCGATCTCGTCTTCGAAATCACCGAGGGCGCAAAGACCGGGGTCAAGCTCATCCAGTTCGTCGGCAATCGCGCCTATTCATCCTATCGGCTGAAGGACGTGATCAAGACCTCCGAGACCGGACTGCCGATTCTCGCATTCCTGCAAACCGGCGATATTTATGATCCGGATCGGATCGAGGCCGATCGCGAGTTGCTACGTCGATTCTATCTCAAGCACGGCTACATCGACGTGCGCATCGTGTCCGCAGTCGCAGAATACGATCCTGATCGACGAGGTTTCGTGGTCACCTTCACGATCGAGGAGGGCGAGCAGTATCGCGTCGGATCGGTCGACGCTCAGTCCACGATACGGTCGCTCGATCCCTCACCGCTGCGGGGGAAGCTGCGGGCCTATCCGGGCGATGTCTACAATGCCGAGGCGGTCGAGAAGACCGTCGAGGACATGACCATCGAAGCCGCGCGGCTGGGCTATGCCTTCGCGTCGGTACGTCCAAGCGCGACGCGCGACGCGCAAACGCGGACCGTCAATCTCACCTTCACCGTCACGGAGGGACAACGCGTCTATATCGAGCGGATCAACATCCGCGGCAACACGCGAACGCGCGATTACGTGATCCGGCGCGAATTCGACCTGTCGGAAGGCGATGCTTACAATCGCGCGCTGGTCAATCGGGCCGAGCGGCGCATCAAGAACCTCAGCTATTTCAAGTCGGTGAAGATAACGACCGAACCCGGCTCGGCTCCCGATCGGGTCATTCTCAACGTCGACGTCGAGGAGCAGTCGACCGGCGAGTTCTCGGTCTCGGGCGGTTATTCGACACAGGACGGATTCATCGGCGAGGTGAGCGTCGCGGAACGCAACCTGCTCGGGCGCGGGCTATACGGAAAGATCGGGGTGCAATACGGCCAATTCACGAAAGGTCTCACGGTTTCCTACGTAGATCCTTTTTTCCTAGGCTACCGGGTGGCGTTCGGCGTCGACGGGTTCTACAAGCAACAGCTCCCGACGAGCTACGTCTCGTATGAGACCGACACCGTCGGCGGCGGCACGAGCCTCGGATTTGCGCTGCGCGAAGACCTCAGTCTGCAACTGCGATATACGGCCTATCAGCAGAAGATCGTACTCGCGCCCAATCTGACGAATTGCAACAACATTAATCCGGATTTCGTGAACACCTTCCCGACCCCGGACAAGGTGAACACGACGCCGGCGCTCACGCCTCCGTTTGGATTTACCGGCCTCCAGAACTGCTTCCAGGACGGCGAGGCGTCGCTTGCAGTGAAGAGCGCGGTGGCAAACGGGCCGGTTTTCACTTCATTGGTCGGTTACACACTCGCGTATAACGTTCTAGATAATAACAAGAATCCGCACGACGGTGTGTTAGCTACGTTCAGGCAGGATTTCGCAGGCGTGGGCGGCGACGTGAAATTCATTCGCACCACTACCGACCTCTACAGCTACCGCGAGGTATTCCCCGACATCGTCGGCGTCATGCATCTGCAGGGTGGGCAGATCGCCGGATTGGGCGGAGGTCTGCGCATGCTCGACAATTTCCAGATGGGCCCCAATCTGGTGCGCGGATTTGCGCCGGCGGGAATTGGGCCGCGCGATCTGACGCAGCTGCCATTCACCGGCGTTTTTGGCGATGCGCTCGGCGGCACGTATTACTGGGGCGCCAGTTTCGAGTTGCAGACGCCGCTTTATTTCCTGCCCAAGGATGCTGGGATCAAGGTCGCCGCTTATGCCGATGCCGGCTCGCTATGGAATTACACCGGCCCGACGACCTTCCCCACCACTGGCGAGGTTATTTCCGGTAGTATCTGTCCAACCTGGGGCCCTGGCATTGCCAATGCGACGCCTTGTCCGATCGATAACGCCATGCACGTTCGCAGCTCGGTCGGCGTCGGCGTGATTTGGGAATCGCCGTTCGGGCCGCTGCGGTTCGACTACTCGTTCCCGCTCTCGAAGCAACCTTACGACCAGGTTCAGCAGTTCCGCTTCGGCGGCGGCACGAAATTCTGAGTCGCTCGCGGAGCTGCGATTGGCACGGGCATGACCGAGCCCTTTTTCTTCAAGCGGGGAGGCGGGCTCACCGTGCGCGAGATCGCCGCGCTCACCGGCGCCAAGCCCCGCCCCGGCGACGATCTTGACCGCCGCATCACCGGCATCGCCGCAATCGATCAAGCCGCTCCCAATGATCTCGCGTTCCTCGACAAGGCAAGGTACGCGCCGCAATTGTCGAGCAGCGCCGCCGGTGCCTGCTTGACCACGGAGCGATACGCCGGTCGCGCTCCCGCGCATGTCAGCGTGCTCTGCGTCGGCGAGCCGTATCGCGCCTTTGTCGAGGTGGCACGCGCGCTATTTCCCGACGCTCTGCGTCCGTCTTCCTTGTTCGAGGCGCAGGGCGTCTCGGTCGGCGCGTTCGTTCATTCGAGTGCGCGCACGGAAAACGGCGTCACCGTAGACCCGGGCGCAGTTATCGGTCCGCGCGCCGAAATCGGAATGGGCACGGTGATCAACGCCGGCGCCGCGATCGGACCCGACGTGCGTATCGGCCGCCATTGCAGCATCGGTGCCAATGCTTCCATCACCAATAGCTTGATCGGCGATCGCGTGGTCATTCATCCCGGCTGCGCCATTGGTCAGGACGGATTTGGTTATGTGATGGGAGCAAGCAGTCACCGTAAAGTGCTGCAGATCGGTCGCGTCATCATTCAAGACGACGTGGAAATCGGCGCCGGCACCACCATCGATCGCGGCGCCAATCGCGATACCGTCATTGGCGAAGGCACCAAGATCGACAACCTGGTGCAGATCGGACACAATGTGAGGATCGGTCGCCACTGCATTATCGTCTCGCAGTGCGGCATCTCCGGCAGCGTCACCATCGAGGATCGCGTCATCTTGGCCGGACAGGTTGGGCTCGCGGACAATGTGACGATCGGCGAGGGCGCAATCGTCGGGGCGAGAAGCGGCGTGATGTCCGACGTGCCGGCGGGCGAAAAGTGGTTCGGCTACCCGGCAATGCCCGGGCGCGAGTTTCTTCGCAGCATGATGACCTTGCGCCACTGGGCGAACGAACACGAAGGGGACGACGACAAAGATCATAACCCTAAGGAGGGGCCTTTGCGCGGCCCCGGACATCGGCAACGGCGCACGCGATGAACGATGCCGCGACCACGCTCGAGGCGGCCGACATTGCAGCGATCCTCAAGGCGCTGCCGCATCGCTACCCGTTTTTGATGGTCGACCGCATCATCGAGATGCGCGGCGACGAATCCGCCGTCGGGATCAAGAACGTCACCGTGAATGAGCCGCAGTTCCTCGGGCATTTTCCCGGCAACCCGGTGTTCCCCGGCGTGTTGCTGGTCGAGGGCATGGCGCAGACCGCCGGTGCAATCTGCGTGCTGTCGCAGATGGGCGGCGACCATCCAAAGCACGTCTATTTCATGACGATCGACAAGGCAAAGTTCCGCAAGCCGGTGGTGCCAGGCGACACGATCGAGTACCACGTCAGAAAGATCGCCCGAAAAAGGAACATGTGGTGGTTTCGGGGCGAAGCGAAGGTCGCCGGACAAACGGTTGCCGAAGCCGAAGTCGGCGCCATGGTTGCGTGAGGTCGGCATGGCGAAAATCGATCCGACCGCCCGAATCGAACCGGGGGCGGTGATCGGTCAGAACGCATCGATCGGACCCTATTGCGTCATCGGTGCCCATGTCGAAATCGGCGACGGTTGCAAGCTCCTTGCTCACGTGCATATCGCGGGCCACACCACGATCGGTCCGCGCACCGTCATCTATCCCTTCGCCTCGCTGGGCACGCCGCCGCAGTCCGTCAAGTACCGCGGCGGTCCGACCCAGCTTGTGATCGGCGCCGACTGCGAGATCCGCGAAGGCGTCACCGTGAATACCGGGACCGAGGACGATCGCGGCGTGACCGAAATCGGAGACCGCTGCTGGCTCATGGTGGGCTCCCACATCGGTCACGATTGCAAGGTCGGCAACGATGTGATCTTTGCCAACAACGTGGTCCTGGGTGGCCACGTCACGATCGGCGATTTTGCGGTGTTCGGCGGCCAGGCAGCTGTGCGTCAGTTTGTGCGCGTCGGCGAAGGCGCGATGGTGGTGGGGCTGAGCGGCGTGCGCGCCGACGTGATCCCCTTCGGCCTCGTCCAGGGTCCGCTGGCCGACCTGATCGGCCTCAACGTCGTGGGGATGCGCCGACGCGGGTCGAGCAAGGCCGATATCCACCGGCTCCGGCAGGCCTACGAGGCGATGTTCTTTGGCGCCGGGACCTTTCGCGAGCGGCTCGAGCAGGTCGCGGCGCAAAGCGGCACCGATCCGCTCGCCGCCAAGGTGATCGCCTTCATCCGAGCCGGCTCACGACCGCTGACTATGGCCATTCGCCGCGCCTCGATTGGCGAGGAAGCATGATCGAGGCCGCGGCCGCCGAGACGGCAAGCGAAGGTCCGCTGGCGATCATCTGCGGCGGCGGAAGCTTGCCCTTTGCAGTCGCCGACGCGGTAATCAAGCGCGGGCGCCGGATCCTTCTCTTCGCCATTCGCGGATGGGCGGATGCAAGACGCGTTGCGGGCTATCCGCACCATTGGGCCTCGGTGGGCCAATTCGGCGCGTTTTGCCGGCTTGCTCGCCGGGAGGGCTGCCGTGATGTTGTTTTCATCGGCTCGATGGTGCGCCCGGCGATCTGGCAGCTCAGACCGGATTTCAAGACGCTGCGGTTGTTGCCGCGAGTCTTCGGCATCTACCGCGGCGGTGACGATTACCTGCTCAAGGGCGTCGCCGCGATTTTCGAGGAGCACGGCTTCCACCTGCTCGGCGCACACGCAGTCGCACCGGAAATCCTGATGCCGGAAGGAGCGCTGGGGCGCGAGCGCCCGAGCGAGCGCGACCATGCCGACATTGCTAAAGGTCTCGCATTGCTCAGCGCATCGAGTCCCTTCGACGTTGGCCAAGCGGTCGTCGTTGCCGATGCGCACGTGCTGGCGATCGAGGCGGCGGAAGGTACCGACAGCATGCTCGCGCGCATCGCCGAGTTACGCCAGAGCGGGCGCATTGCCGTAGCCTCGGGCCGCGGCGTGTTGGTGAAGGCGGCAAAGCGCGACCAGGATCGGCGGCTTGATTTGCCGTCTATCGGACTGCAAACGATCGAAGGGGCGGCGAGGGCGGGGCTCGCCGGGATTGCGGTCGTCGCCGGCAGCACGATCGTCGCCGAGCCCGAGCGCATCGGCGCGACGGCCGACCGCGCCCGGCTGTTCGTGCTCGGCGTGCGCGAGCAAGCGGCCGAGACATGAGCGCGCGGCCCACGCGTCCGCCCGAATCCGTCGATGTCTTTCTCGTCGCCGCCGAGGAGTCCGGTGATCGGCTTGGCGGCGCGCTGATGCGGGCGCTGCGCGAGCGCACCGAAGGACGGGTGCGCTTTTCCGGCGTCGGCGGCCGCGAGATGGCTGGCGAGGGCCTCGCGAGCCTCTATCCGATCGACGACCTGCCGCTCATCGGCTTCAGCGCCATTCCGCGACGGCTTCCGAAAATCCTGCGGCTGATGCGTTTCACCGCCAAAGCGGTGGTGGAGCGACACCCGCACGTGCTGGTCATCATCGACAGTCCCGGGTTCACCCGCGGGATCGCGCGGCGGGTACGCGCCGCCGATCCGACGATCGCGATCGTGGAGTATGTCTCGCCCTCGGTGTGGGCCTGGCGGCCGGGGCGCGCCCGGGTGATGCGCGCCTATATCGATCACATTCTGGCGTTGCTGCCCTTCGAGCCGGCGGTGCACCGGCGGTTGGGCGGGCCGCCCTGCACCTATGTGGGCCATCCCCTGGTTGAAGAAATCAAGAACTTGCGTCCAAGCGTGGAGGAGGCGCGGCGGCGCCTCGCCGAGCCGCCGGTTTTGTTGGTGCTGCCGGGGAGTCGCTCCGGCGAGATCGACCGGCTGCTTGGCACCTTCGCCGATGCGGTTGCGCTCCTGCGGGAGCGGGTGGGTTCGCTCGAGCTGGTGGTGGTGGCCGTCCCGCATCTCGCTGATACGATCCGCAAGGCCACCACGCGATGGCCGCTGCAGCCGCGGATCGTGATGGAGAGCGCGGAGAAGCAGGCGGCGTTCCGCGTTGCCACCGCTGCGCTGGCAAAATCCGGCACCGTCACGCTCGAGCTTGCGCTCGCCGGCGTGCCGATGATCGCCGCCTACAAGGTGTCGGCGATCGAATACATCGCGGTGGGGAGAGGAATTTTAAAGCGAATTCCCTCGATCATCCTGACCAATCTCCTGCTCGGCGAGAACGTGGTACCGGAGCTGCTTCAGCACGATTGCACCGCGGAAAAGCTCGCCGCGGCCCTCCTGCCGCTGCTCGCCGATACGCCGGAGCGACGACGCCAGATCGAGGCGTTTTCGCGGCTCGATGCCATCATGGAGGTCGGATCGAACGCGCCCGCCCTGCGGGCCGCCGAGATTGTGCTCGCCGAGGCGCGGCGCGCGATGAAAGCTCTACCCCTTGCCGCGAAAGCGTGACTCCAAGGGCATGGCTCGCTGCGTGCGCAGAAGACGAGCTAAAGAAAGCTGAGAAGCAAGCGAGAATCCGGGGCCTTACCGCCTCTCATTTCCGGCGCGAAATCGGCACGTAGTCGCGCTGCGTAGCGCCCGTATAGAGCTGGCGCGGACGGCCGATTTTCTGATGCGGATCCTCGATCATTTCCTTCCATTGGGAAATCCAGCCGACGGTGCGGGCGACCGCGAATAGCACGGTGAACATCGTGGTGGGGAAACCCATCGCCTTGAGCGTGATGCCGGAATAAAAATCGATATTCGGGTAGAGCTTCTTCTCGATGAAGTACTCGTCGTGCAGAGCTATCCGCTCGAGCTCGAGCGCGACGTCAAGGAGCGGATCGTCCTTTATTCCGATCTCGCTCAGCACCTCATGACAGGTCTTCTGCATGATCTTCGCGCGTGGGTCATAGTGCTTGTAGACCCGATGGCCGAAGCCCATGAGGCGGAATGAGTCGTTCTTGTCCTTGGCGCGACGGATATATTCAGGCACGCGCTCCGGCTTGCCGATCTCGCGCAGCATGTTCAGTGCGGCCTCATTGGCGCCGCCATGCGCGGGGCCCCATAGGCATGCGCAGCCGGCCGCAATACAGGCGAAGGGATTGGCCCCGGAGGAACCGGCAAGCCTGACCGTGGAGGTCGAGGCATTCTGCTCGTGGTCGGCATGCAGGATGAAGATGCGGTCCATCGCGCGGGCGAGCACGGCGTTGGGCTTATACTCCTCGCATGGCACCGCGAAGCACATGCGTAGGAAATTCGTCGCATAGTCGAGGTCGTTCTTCGGATAGATGAAGGGCTGCCCGATCGAATATTTGTAAGCCATCGCGGCGATCGTCGGCATTTTCGCGATCATGCGGATCGAGGCGATCATCCGCTGGGTCGGATCGGAAATGTCGGTCGAGTCGTGATAGAACGCCGAGAGCGCCCCGACGCAGCCCGTCATCACCGCCATCGGGTGAGCGTCGCGCCGAAAGCCTTGGTAAAACCGGCTCATCTGCTCGTGCACCATGGTGTGGTGGGTGACACGATTGTCGAAGTCGGCTTTCTGCGCGGCGGTGGGAAGCTCGCCGTAGAGGAGGAGATAACAAGTCTCGAGAAAATCGCCGTGCTCGGCCAGCTGTTCAATCGGATATCCGCGATAGAGCAGGATCCCTTCATCGCCGTCGATATAAGTGATCTTTGACTCGCAGCTCCCGGTCGAGGTGTAGCCGGGGTCGTAGGTGAACATTCCGGTCTCGGCGTAGAATTTGCCGATATCGATCACCGAAGGGCCGATCGTTCCCTCGTAGATGGGAAACGTGCTCTCCCTGTCGCCGACGACGAACTTGCCGGATTTTATGTTGGCGCCGGTCTTCGCATCCATGATCGAGCCCTCGGTTGTATCGCCCGGCGGACCGGCACTCCCATGCAACGGCGGGATGGCTCAGTGCTTTCAGACGCCCCCTCGGAGGCCGCTGTTTGCGTAGCCCATCCCAGTGTGCACCGCAAGACGGCGGAACCGGCGCGGCGTTCGTGCCGGAGCGCATGGCGATTATGTGGAGACTCGCCCCCCGTTTGGCCAGAGCGTCATCCGCGCCCACGACGGCGCAATTCAACCGCTGGCGATCGTCGGGACGGTTTGGTCCTGTAACCGGCCGAGGCTTTCGCTCTTCCCGAGCACTGCCAAGACATCGAAGATCGGCGGCGAGGTCGTGCGGCCGGTAAGCGCGGCGCGCAACGGCTGGGCGACGCTACCGAGCTTGATGCCCTTGCGCTCGGCAAAGGCCCGCACCGCTTGCTCGGTCGTCTGCGCCCCCCAAGGCTCGACCGCCTTGAGGTCTTCCGAAAGATCGCCGAGCAGCGCGCGCGCGTCGGCCGTCAGCAGGCCGGCGGCGTTCTCGTCGAGCGCGAGCGGCCGATCGGCCACGATGAAGCGCGCGCCGTCCGCGAGTTCGACCAACGTCTTGGCCCGTTCCTTCAGGCCGCCCATGGCCGCGAGCAGCTTCTGGCGCGTGTCCGGCGTCAATTTGGCGGCAAGCTCCGGGCCGCCGGCGATGTGCGGCAGCACGCGCTCCAGTTCGGCAAGAAGCTCGGCATCGCCGGTCTGCCGCAAATAATGGCCGTTGAGGCTCTCGAGCTTGGCAAAGTCGAAACGCGCGGGCGAGCGGCCGATCTGCGGCAGATCGAAAGCGGCGATCATCTCTTCAGTCGTGAAGATTTCCTGGTCGCCATGGCTCCAGCCCAGCCTGACGAGATAATTCCTCATGGCCGCCGGCAGATATCCCATCGCCCGGTAGGCATCGACACCGAGCGCACCGTGCCGCTTGGACAGTTTCGAGCCGTCGGGCCCATGAATGAGTGGGATGTGCGCCATCACCGGAACCTGCCAGCCGAGCGCATTGTAAATCTGGGTCTGCCGCGCCGCGTTAGTGAGGTGATCGTCGCCGCGGATGACATGGGTCACGCCCATGTCGTGATCGTCGACCACTACGGCGAGCATATAAGTCGGCGTGCCGTCCGAGCGCAGCAGCACGAGATCGTCGAGATTCTCGTTCTGCCATACGACGCGGCCCTGCACCTGATCCTCGATGACCGTCTCCCCGGTCAGCGGCGCCTTCAGCCGGATCACCGGTTCAACCCCGGAAGGGGCTTGCGATGGATCGCGATCGCGCCAGCGGCCGTCGTAGAGCTTGGCACGCCCCTCGCTGCGCGCCTTCTCGCGCATCTGCGTGAGTTCCTCGGGCGAGGCATAGCAACGGTAGGCGCGGCCTGCCTCCAACAGCTTATGGACGACTTCGCGATGGCGTTCAGAGCGGGAGAATTGATAGACGGTCTCGCCGTCCCAATTGAGGCCAAGCCAGACAAGCCCATCCAGGATTGCGTCGATCGCCGCCTGCGTGGAGCGCTCGCGGTCGGTATCCTCGATCCGCAGTAACATTTTTCCGCCACGCCCGCGCGCATAGAGCCAATTGAACAACGCGGTGCGCGCGCCACCTATATGCAGGAAGCCCGTGGGCGAGGGAGCAAAGCGTGTGACGATGGTCTCGCTCATATCGGTCGATTTCGTCGCGCGTTCGCGCTCGCGGGAGCTATGCCGTACCGAGAGGGGTCCCCGCAGCCGTCAGCCGGGTGCGTGTAGCACAGAAATGGCCTGGGTCATTAAGGGTTTTGCGCAGTCAACGGTCTTGGCGCGTGCTCGCGGATTTGGCACATAGGCGGCGGCTTCGACAATGGACGTAGCATGACGGAAGTTTCAACCGCGGTGGCAGAGGCGGGGCGTGATTTCATCCGCGACATCATCGCCGAGGATCTCGCCGCGAAACGCTATACCAGCGTGGTGACCCGCTTTCCGCCGGAGCCGAACGGCTATCTGCACATCGGCCACGCCAAGGCGATTTCCCTCAATTTCGCTGTCGCGCAGGAGTTCGGCGGCCGCTGCCATTTGCGCTTCGACGACACCAATCCGACGAAAGAGGAGCAGGAATACATCGACGCCATCGAGCAGGATGTGCACTGGCTCGGCTTCGACTGGGGAAGGCATCTCTATCATGCGTCGGACTATTTCGAGCAGCTCTACGAGTGGGCCGACCACCTGATCCGTACCGGAAAGGCCTATGTCGATGACCAGTCCCAGGAGGAGATGCGGGCGAGCCGCGGGACGCTGACCGAGCCGGGTCGCAATAGTCCCTGGCGCGAGCGAACCGTTGAAGAGAACCTCGATCTCTTCCGCCGCATGCGGGCGGGCGAATTCCCCAACGGGGCGCGGGTGCTGCGGGCCAAGATCGACATGGCCTCGGGCAACATCAATCTACGCGACCCCGTGCTCTATCGCATTCTGCACGCCAGCCATCCGCGCACTGGTACGGCCTGGTGCATCTATCCGAGCTACGACTTCGCCCACGGCCAGTCGGACGCCGTCGAGCACATCACCCACTCCCTCTGCACGCTGGAATTCGAGGACCATCGGCCCTTGTATGACTGGCTGCTCGAGCATCTCCCGGTGCCGTCGCGACCGCGGCAGTACGAATTTGCCCGCCTCAATCTCACCCATACGATCCTCTCCAAGCGCGTGCTGACCGAATTGGTGCGGGGCCGGTACGTCAGGGGCTGGGACGATCCGCGCATGCCGACGCTAGCAGGCCTGCGCCGCCGCGGTGTTCCGCCGGAAGCGGTGCGCGATTTCGTCAAGCGGATCGGCGTCGCGAAGGCGAATAGCGTGGTTGATATCGCCATGTTCGATTTTTCCGTGCGGGAGGTCCTCAACAAGAAGGCCCTGCGACGCATGGCGGTGCTGCGTCCGCTCAAGATCGTCATCGAGAACTATCCCGAAGGCCAGTTCGAGGAGATCGAAGCGGTCAATCATCCCGACAATCCGGGGGCGGGCACGCGCCGCCTGCGCTTTGGTCGCGAACTCTACGTTGAGCGCGACGACTTCATGGAGAACCCGCCGAAGAAGTTCTACCGGTTGTCGCCCGGTCACGAGGTTCGGCTGCGGTACGCCTATTTCATCACCTGCCGTCAGGTAGTGAAAAACTCGGCAGGGGAGGTGGTCGGGCTTCGCTGCACCTACGATCCCACCACCCGCGGCGGCAACGCCCCGGACGGGCGCAAGGTGCAGGCTACGCTACATTGGGTCTGCGCCGCCGATGCAATAGGGGCGGAAGTGCGGCTCTACAACCAGTTGTTCACGCGGCCGGATCCGAATGCCACCGACTTCGCCGCCGATCTCAATCCTGATTCGCTGGAAGTGCTGACGGACTGCAGACTCGAGCCTGCGCTTGCGGCCACGAATTCCGAACCCGTGCAGTTCGAGCGCCAGGGCTATTTCTTTCGCGATCCCGACTCGAGCCCCCGCGGTCTCGTGTTCAACCGCACCGTCGGCCTGCGCGACACCTGGGCAAAGGTGAGCGGCGGAAAAGCCAGTCCCTCCTAGGGCGTCACAACCGCGCCCCCCGATCGGTTCAGCGGGGCGCGTGTTTGCGGAACTCGTTGCGGAGGAAGTTGCCTATCCGTTTGCCGCGGTTGCGCAGCACGCGCAACAGTCCGGCGTCGACGAAATAGGTGTGCAGGATGCTGTCGCGCGTCGTCACTTCACGGCCAACCGGATCGGCGGAATGCCAGGTGTCGGTGCCCACCGCGAACGCGTAGCCGGAATTGGGCACGAATTTCATCTGCGTCCGTTTTGGCAGGCTGCCGTCGGGGAGCTTTTCGTGGAAGATCGTCCCGATGTGAGGATGCAGCGCATCAGGGGGAAGAAAAAGCTGCACCGTAATTCCCTTCCAGCGCGTATCGGTGTGTGGATCAATCTTATAGCCGGGGACGTCTCGCGTGAGGATCGGGATCGGATACATGCCAACCTTGGCATAGTGCGGCCCGAACCGGCGCGCTAGCGCGGGCGCGAGTCTGCGCACGAACGCAGCCTTCACCGGTTCCGAGCAAAGCGCGCGGCCGACCACGTCCCACACCACGCGTTTCTCCGGCGACAGACGCCGGATGTATTCGGGGAAAAGATCGATCTTCACCCGGGTATGGGTGCCGTCGGCCAGCACGTTGCATTGGTTCTGGCCATAGAGCGGCCGATAATCGGAGGCCTGCGGCATCGCCGCCAGCATGGATGCGTAGACGTTATCAGGAAAAACGCGCTCGAGTTGGAGGTGGTAGAAGGGGCCTTCGACGGCGCGGGCCGCATCGATCGATCGCACGACGAAGTCGCACAAGCGCTCGACCGCGCGAGCGCGATCCGCGCCCCTGAGTTCAATGCCTTGGTCCATATTCGCCTCGGTGTGTCCTGCCTCGTGCGGACGGAGTGTGGCGCGAGCCGAGATACCGTTGCCGTATTTTGATTTTGCCACGCTCGACGTTGCGCGGCTACCACACCCTGAGACGTCTGATCAACCGCGTAACACGCTGACCCCGCATGCGGAGGGAAGCTCCAGCACTGCATCGCGCTGCCCTTCATTGCCCGGTGGGCACTGTGGATGCCGGTTTGAAACCATGTCAACGCCCACCGGCAGTGTGTACTATGTCCCGCTGACATCCAGCAGGCGCGCCAAGGGACCGCGCGATGACCGAACACGGCAGATCGCGCGGTCGAGCCGAGGCTTGGCGGCCTTGGATCGCGGCGGGCGGCAGGCCCGCGCTGGCTTGGCCGCAAGGCCTCACGGATTTTGCGCGCCGAGCCATGCATCGCGTGCGCGAGTGGGCGGCAGCCGAGGTCGCTCCTGGCCGGCTGGTACCGTGGCTCGCGATCGCATTCGGCTGCGGAACGATCCTCTATTTCGCCGTCGAGCGGGAGCCGGCGCTCTGGGCGATAGCCTTGCTGGTTACAGGGACGTTGTCAGCGGCGATCCTGTGCCGCCATCGGCCATTGGCATTTTCAGCGACCGTTGGACTGACGGCGCTGTCGGCCGGATTTGCGACCGCCACGGTCAAGCGCGAGATCATCGCGCATCCGGTATTGTCGGCACCCGCCTGGAACGTCGAGCTCGCCGGCTTCGTCGAGATGCGCGAAGAGCGCGAGCGCTCCGACCGCGTCGTCGTGCGGCTTGAGCGCATCGTCGGCTCACGGATTGGCGAAAAGCTCGAACGCGTGCGGGTGTCGGTGCGCAAGGGCACGGCACCCCTGGTCGGCAGTTTCATCGAGTTCAAGGCAAGGTTGTCTCCGCCGCTTGAGCCCTTGCGCCCCGGCGGCTACGACTTCGCGCGCGACATGTATTTCCAGCGCATCGGCGCCTCCGGCTTCGTGCTGGGCGCCATCCGCACGGCTGAGGCGCCGCACGCGCCGACCCTGCGACTGCGCTTCGCTGCTTTTATCGACGGTCTGCGCGGGACCATCGACAAGCGCATCCGCACGATCCTGCCCGGCGACAAGGGCGCAATCGCCTCGGCGTTGATTACCGGCAAGCGCGACACGATCTCGACGCCGGTGAACGAAGCCATGTACGTGTCGGGCCTCGCCCACGTGCTCTCGATCTCCGGTTTCTCATCGCGGCGCTTCCCAGCAGGAGGATGCAGGAGGCAGCATGAGCCTTGAAAATCGCGATTTTATGGGCTAGAGCACGTGAGCGAAACGAGCACGAGCGTGCTCCAGGTGACAGAAGGCTGCTTCCCATACGCTTCCCGGAACGGCCACGACTGAGATTTGGGAAGCAGGCGAGGAGACCCAATGAAGTTAACCGTGGCTGCCGTGAGCGCGCTCATCCTGCCGCCGGGCAAGCGCGAGCATTTTGTGTGGGATGCTGACCTACCGGGCTTTGGGGTCAGGCTACGCGGCGGCAAGAAGCGCTGGGTCGTCCAGTACCGTGTCGGGCATCAGCAGCGGCGCGAGAGCCTGGGCGATACCCGCACCGCCAGCGCTTCGCTCAAGCGGAGCTGGGCGTCGACCCTGCCGCCCAACGAGCGGCCGCGCTGGCGGTCAGCATCACCGTTGCCATGGCGGCTGAGCGCTATCTCGATGCGCGACGCGACCTGATGCGGCCGAACACCTTCAAGCCCGCCAAGCGTTATTTTGAGGTCCACTGGAAACCGCTGCGCGAGCGGTCGCTAGCCGGCATCAAGCGCGCCGACGTGGCTGCACGGTTGCAGGAGCTGGTCAAGGCTCATGGCCGGACATCAGCGGCGCGGGCGCGGAACTACCTCTCAGCAATGTATGCGTGGGCGATGCGCGAGGGACTGTGCGAGGCCAATCCGGTCATTGCTACGAACGATCCTGCGGCTGGCATTTTAGCGCGCGATCGCATTCTCTCCGACGACGAGATCCGCATCGTCTGGAACGCCTGCGGCGACGATAGCCCGGGTCGTATCGTTAAGCTGTTGCTGCTGACCGGCTGCAGGCGCGAGGAAATCGGCGGGTTGAAGTGGCAAGAGATCAATCTCGACAGCGGAGTGATTGCAATTCCTGGTGAGCGCATCAAGAACAGGCGGACGCATGAATTACCCCTGCCGAAGGTTGCGCTCGACCTGCTTGCAGCCGTGCCCCACGAAGGGCGTGAGTACGTATGGGGTCGCAGTGATGGCCCTTTCGCGGGCTGGTCGGCCGCCAAGCTCAAGCTGGATGCACAGATTGTCATGATGACCGGCAAGCCGCTGCCGCCATGGAGGCTGCACGACCTGCGCCGCACGATGCGAACCGGCCTCGGCAAGATCGGCGTACCGCCGCACATCGCCGAGCTGTGCATCAATCACGTCAAAGGTGGTGTCCGGGCGATCTACGACCGTTACCGCTATCGGCCGGAGATCAAGGCCGCACTCGCGCGCTGGGCCGATTATGTGTTGGCCCAGGTCGAAGGACGAGAAAGCAAGATCGTCAGTCTAAGCGCTTGATCAGTCAAAGCGGGCCGCCCGGTGGTGCAAACACCGGAACGGCCCTTGAGCCAGCCAGGGAGAGGACCCCGTGGCAGCCCCGGTGCAGCCTACACCGACCTGGGTTTCGCTGCGTGGTGTCGCGCAGCCGGCCGCCGCCACCGTTGTGGTGTTGCTGTCCGGGCGGCGCGCATGAGCGAACGCGACTTGACGAGCCCGAATTGGCGGTCGCTGCGCGATGCCATTGCGTTTGTCTCTCGGCATCTCACGGTTAGGAAGGCGGAAACCGAGCTCCGCGCCGCACTGGTCTCCTGCGACTTGCCGAGCATCCGGGAGAGAGCGGACGGTGTGCGCGAGCCATTGACGGGTTGGGGGGAAATCGATTTCTCGATCACGTCCTATATCGATCATCCAAGGGAGTTGATGCGTGATGACGATATCGAGATCGTGCGAGGTTTTGAGTTACTCGATCCGAATTTGATCTTCGTCTGGTGGCCGAAAGTTGAACGACTTTGCGGGCTCACTGTCGCGCAGCCTGGGCCCGTGCCGAAATCCGAGTCGGCAGCGTCCGCGCCGCCAACAGCCGAATCAGGTGCGTCAACATCCGCCTCGACTCCCAGCGCACCAGCCCCCGCAGCAGGCGACCAAAGGAAACCGGCGAAGACGGTCGAGGAGAGACAGAAACCGAAGGACTGGCTCCGGATATCCAAACGAAACCACCCTAAGGCCAAAGATGAGCGCCATCACGCTTGGGCGGAACGGCAGCTCCAGCTAATGAACGACGCGCACGCCTTAGGTAAGGTTCGAAGCGTCTGGACCCTCGAGAACATGATCCGACGTCTGCGCGACAAAGACGCAGAGGATTAGACTGCCACAATCGGCAAGTTGCCGCATTAGTGCAAGTTGTTGCGGATTTATGCATCGGCAAATTGCCGATTTGCTTTCGGCAAAATGCCGATCGTTCATGCGGTAATGAGCAGCGCCGCAACTTTTCCGCCCACTGATCCCGTTGAACGCGAGCGTTGGCTCGACGGCATCGTGCCGCTCGCCGAGGGTGCCTTACTGCGGTGTTGCAGCGTCGACACCCTCATGCGCGAGCACAAGCGTGGGCGACTGAGGCTGTTTCGAAGGTCGCAGCGCCTCTGGGGCATCCGCCGGCGCGACGCTCTGCTCTTTGGCGAATAAGGACACCCGCCCAGCCACGCCGGCGCCAGAAGGAGGACAACGCGACTTAAAACCGGAAAACGCGGCGTGACACCGGCGGACGCCTGCGCAGGCACTACCCAACTCGCCGGAAGCAGTGCGGCCGAGCCCGAGATTTTTGCGAGAGATTCGGGTCGGCCGCCAAGAGAAGCCCTGGGAGGGCTAAGCAGATGGATGCTCTATTACATCGTCGTCTGAAAGAAGGCAATCGCCACCGCCACCATTACCGCCCTCGAGGTCGACGCGTCCGGCACGGGCAACAGGCCGCTGTTGTCCGCGCCCTGACCGCTGCAAGACTCCGCGCCGAAGGCGCCGCCCCGTCGTTTTCGGCGGCGGCCATCATGTGCGGATCCTGCCCCCAATACGTAGAAGCCGCGCTTGTCTTAACAAACAGCGGCGACGCCGAGCTTCTTCGCGACGTACTGAGCGGTCACATCGGTTTGCTCGAAGCAGCGCGGCGGGTGAAACCGGTCGCTCGGCTGATCGCGGCTTACCGTGAAGCAACCGTGGCCGATCGTGTCGCGTTCGCGCGCGCCATCGGGCCGACCGTGTTGTTTGACGACGCGTTAGTGCCGGCGATCTGAGGCCGGAGGCGATCCATGATGCGCATTGAACTCCGCGGCAGCGTGCTGCTCAGATCGGGGGCGCCATGAAGTTCCTCGATGCGGATACCCGGCTCGCTGAAAAGAGCGGCACCAAAATCTTAATCGTTGGCCTCCCCGGGGTCGGCAAAACCAGCCTGCTGCGCACACTGCGCACAAAGATGCTGGCGTCGACTCTGTTCGTCGACATTGAGGCCGGCGATATCGCGGTCGCAGACCTTCCAGTCGCAAGCGTGCGGCCGCGCACATGGAGCGATTGTCGCGATATCGCTTGTGCCTTGGGCGGTCCTAATCCAGCTCTGCCGGCAACTGCCGCCTATAGCGAAGCGCATTACACCGAGGTGATGAAAAATGCCGAGCTCGCACGGCTCGCATCGTTTAGCACTTTATTCGTCGATTCCCTGACTGCGGCTGCACGGTTGAGCTTTCAGGCAGCGGAACAGCTACCAGAGGCAACGAGTGATCGGGGTCGCAAGGATCTGCGCGCTATCTATGGCGCGCATGCCAGGAGCATGTTGGCCTGGCTTCACCAACTCCAACACGCTCGTGATCGCAACGTTATCCTCGTGGCGGTGCTCGAGCGGAATATCGACGAGCTCAACATCTCGACATGGCAGCCGCAGATCGAAGGCGCAAAGACCGGACGCGAACTCCCCGCGATCGTCGATGAAATCATCACAATGCAGTGGGTCGACTTCGGCGATCGCAAACCGGTCCGCGCCTTTGTCTGCACGAATCCTAATCCGTGGGGATATCCGGCTAAGGATCGTTCCGGCCGGCTCGAACAACTCGAACCGCCGAACCTTGACGCGTTGATCGAGAAACTGACTGGTCCGGGTCAGCGCAAACCGTTCACTGTCGTTTCACCCGAGCAACCCGCTCAGAACTAGAGGAGGCGATCATGCCTTACGACTACACCGATGCTCCACCGCCGCAGTTCGAACTGATCCCGCAGGACACGGTCGCTACGGTGACCATGCACATTCGCGCCGGCGGCGTCGGCGAGGATGGAATGCTCAAGCGCAGCGCCAAGGGCGACTGCGAGATGCTCGACTGCGAGTTCGTCGTTACCGACGGAGCTTGTGCGAAGCGGAAGTTCTGGCAGTACTTTGTGCTCGAAGGGACCACGGACGGTCATGCAGAGGCTGCCAAGATCTCCCGCGGCACGCTGAAGGCGATCATCGACGGCGTGCTTGGTCTAAAGCCTGACGACGCGAGCGCGGAGGCGCGAGCGGCCCGCACGGTCAGCGTCAAGTGGTTCGACGGCAAAAGCTTCATCGCCAAGATCGGAATCGAGAAGGGCGGCCCCGACGGCAAGGGCGGAGTCTACAACGATAAGAACAGGCTTGCCGGCGTGATCACGCCCGATAAAAAAGAGTGGCACCCGGTCGAGCAGCCGCCGCCTTTCGATGGCGGGGGCAGTGCAGCTGGCGGAGCTGCACCGCCTAACGCTGCACCGCCTAGCGCTGCCCCGCCCATCCAGCGGCCAGGGTGGGCGACATGAAGAAGATGCGCACCGTCGGGGAGGTTTCGCTCTCCGCAATTGAAGATCAATGGCAACGCGACGCCACTGCTGCTGCCATTGCGGCTGCGCGCGGGGTCGTCCAGATGGGCGGTCCCATTCCACCGGGCACACCAATCGGGCGGCTCACCGATACGGAACTGGGATGGATCGTCGCCGCTGTGCTTTTCGCCTGGATTAGCAAGCGTGCGGAACAGGCGGCAGCAGAGCAGCTGGACACCGAGCAAACCATCCGCCTGACCGCGCTCGACCCTGAGCCATGGGACGCTGGCGCGGTGGCGGCAATCTTGCCCGAGCTCGCGGATGCCTGCCCCGACCTCGATTGGTCGAAACCGCTGACCGCATGGTCACGTGAGGGCATCACCGTGTTTCTGCTCAAGGCCATGGCGCGGATCCGCAAGGCGACGATCGCGCGTGACCTGAGCGAGAAGGGCGTCTCTCGTAAATCGAGCGCTGCAACGATTGCGCGCCAAGCCAATGCCGCAGCGGGCGGCCCGCTGATGACCCCTGATGAGTTCAACGACGAGATCGGGATTTAACCGGAGCGTGCCGTGCTTAACCTCAACCGCGCCAGTCTCTCACTCGAGCCGATCAACGGCGCTATTAATGATGTAATCGAACGTGCCGCGGCAACGGCGGCGGAATTGCCGCGCCCTTACCTGGGTGCATCGATTGTCGGGCACGAGTGCCTGCGGCGCATCCAATATGATTGGTGGTGCAAGCCCGTCCTGCCGGCTAGGACGCGTGAGATATTCGACCGCGGGCACTATTTCGAAGAGCGTGCGCGGCGGCTTCTAGCAGCGGCCGGTTTTAGGTTTGCGCCGCCGGAAGCACTAGCCTTCAGCGCTGCTGACGGTGCGCTACGCGGGCACGCCGACGGCATCATCATTCACGGTCCTGACCTTCCAGGCGCCTATGTGATTTACCCGCTGATTTGGGAGCACAAGGCGGTCAATGCCAAGACCTGGCGCGCGGTTGAACGCGACGGGCTCGAGAAAACCTTTCCGCAATACGCTGCACAGGTCGCGCTTTATCAGGCCTACCTCGATATCACCACCCCCGCGCTGTTCACGGTCACGAACGCCGACACGTGCGAGTGGCTGCACTTTCTCGTGCCGTTCGATGCCGAGCGGGCGCAGCTGTGGTCCGACCGCGCTGTCAACATCATCGAGGCGACACGCGCCGGTGAATTGCTGCCGCGAGGCTTTGATGGTCCCGAAGATTGGCGCTGCCGCATGTGCCCGCATAGGGAGCGGTGCTGGAGGTGACGAGCCATGGCACTGCCGCGCGAGCTCGCCGCTAAGCTTGGCAAACCGATCCGCCTGCTGGCCTCCAACAGTCGGGGCGAAGCTTTTGCTGCGCTGTGTGCCATCGCGCGCTTGTTGGAATCTCACGGCTACACCTTTCATACACTCGCCGATCATGTCGAGAACGGCGGCGGCCTGAACGAAGACGATAAGAAGAAAATCCGCAGCGAGATCGAGAACGCACGCGCCATCGGCTACGCCGAGGGCGTCAAGGCGGCAGAAAGCAAACAACACGGTACCGATGCGTTCCGCAACACCGACGGGGCGCTCGAGTGGACCGAAGTGGCGCTCTACTGCCAGCGTGAGAAGCAGCGGCTGCCTAGCAAGCATCATGAGTTCGTTGACGACATGGCATCACGCACCGTGTACGGGCGCGAGCCAACTCCGAAGCAGCATCAGTATCTGCACAGCCTGTTCTTCAAACTCGGAGGCAAGATCACATGAGCGCTCAGTCACAAGCCGATACGTTACCCACCGACCTCGAGGTCGCACTCTTCTTGCAGCGTGAAAAGCATCGTATTCCCGACGGGCACCACGCTTTCATTGATGCCATGGTTCGCTTACTCACAAGCCCCAGGCCGACTCCGAAACAGCGCCAATACCTGCACCGCCTGTTCCACGAACTCGGGGGCAAGATCACATGAGCCCGCAAGCACAACCCAATCCGCCGACTGTGTTCGAGGCCGCGCTCGATTATGCACGCTGCGGCATTCCAGTCTTTCCGTGCAGTCCGATCGACAAGCGACCGCTCACGCCGAACGGATTCAAGGACGCAACCAGAGACGAGACACAAATTCTCGCGTGGTGGCAGCAGTATCCGAACGCCATGATCGGTGCGCCGATGGGTCCGGCGAGCGGACTATGGGCGATCGATCTCGACCTCGATTCTGCCAAGAAGATCGATGGCAAGGCCACGCTCGATCAGCTAGCCACGCAGCGTGGTGCGCTTCTACCCACCTGGACAAGCATCACGCCACGCGGCGGACGGCACCTGCTCTTCATCTGGGACCCCAACATCGAAATCCGTAACAGCGCGAGCAAGATTGGTCCTGGCATCGATGTGCGCGGCAACGGCGGTTACATCTGTTTGCCGCCCAGCCGGAATGCCACCGGTGGAGCGTACCAATGGGAGCGGGGCGGACCGCAGAACGTCGCCCTGGCGCCGCCCTGGCTGATCACGCTCGCTAAGGCGATGAAGGCGAGGGCGTGGGCAAAAGCAGCGCTCGAGCGCGAATGTAAGAACGTCGCGGCTGCGCTACCGACCACGCGCAACAATACACTCAACACCGCCGCGTTTAACCTCGGTCAAATCATTGGTGGTAACGCCCTCGACGAACAGGAGGTGCGCGATCGATTATTCGAGGCGGCGGAGACTTGCCAGCTGGTCGCCGATGATGGTGCAGCGGCAGTGCTCGCCACCATCGATAGCGGGATCACGGCCGGCAAGAAGCAACCCCGCGCACGACCGCAACCACCAGCACAGAGCGGGGCGCGTCCTACCATTCAACTCGCAGACGGTGAGCTGCTCCGCATCCTCGGCGAGATCGAAGACGCGTTGCTCGCGTCGGGCCTGCCAGTGTTCTCGCGTGCGGGAACGCTGGTCGAGCCTGTCGCCGAGATCATGCCGGCGGCGGATGGGCGCAAGACCACGGTCGCGCGTTTGCGCGAACTCTCGCCAGAGAGCTTTTTATGTCCGGTCGCCGAGGCTGCCGGGTTTCAGAAATGGGATTATAGGCGCAAGAGGGTGGTCGATACCGACCCACCACTGCATTATGTGCGCGTCCTGCTCGCAGCCGAGCGACGCTGGCGGCTTCCGCACGTCTCCGGCATCATCACCAGAGCCACGCTCCGTCCGGATGGCTCGCTGCTTGTCGAGCCCGGCTATGATCCTGAGACTGAACTTTACCTCGCGCCGGGGTTTCAAATCCCGCCGATCCCGGAACAGCCAACGAAGGATCAAGCGCTCGCGGCGCTCAAGCTGCTAATCGATTTGCTATCCGAGTTTGGCTTCAAGCGCAGCGTTGGTGGCGAGCATGAGTTGCGGCTCAACCGCTCGGTCGCGCTGTCCGGACTGCTGACGCCCCTGGTGCGCGGCTCGCTTCCGACCGCGCCCATGCACCTGATCGGCGCGCATATGGCGGGAACGGGCAAGAGCTATCTCGTCGATACCTTTGCCGTAATCGCTACCGGTCGGCTTTGCCCTGTCATCACCGCACTCAAGAGCGTGGAGGAGACCGAGAAGCGGCTCGGCTCCATTGTCTTGAGTGGCATTCCGATGATCTCGCTCGACAACTGCACGCATGATCTCGGTGGTGAATTCCTCTGCCAAATGGCAGAACGGCCGATCGTCAAGATCAGGATTTTGGGCCGCAGCGAGACACCGGAATGCGAGGTCCGTACCGCAACATATGCGACCGGCAATAACGTCACGTTCAAGGGCGACATGGTCCGCCGCGGCCTGGCGTGCAATCTCGAAACGCTGGACGAGCGGCCGGAGCTGCGGAAGTTCGCCCGCAACACGTTGCGGCAGGCCGCCGCGAACCGGGCGAGCTACGTTGCGGCCGCGCTCACGGTGATGCGCGCCTACCTCGCCGCCGGGGTGCCCGAGGTGTGCGGGCCCTTCGGCAGCTATGCCGAGTGGTCGACCATGGTGCGCGGTCCGTTGGTCTGGCTCGGCGAGCCCGACCCGGTGGCGAGCATCGACAAGACCCAAGCGGAGGACCCTGAGCTCGCCGATCTGCGCGGGTTGGGCGAATACTGGGTGGGTGAGCTGAAGCTCGCCGAACATTATCGGGTCGCCCGTCTTGTCGAGATCGCGAACGAAGCCCCTCCCGGCTTTAACACCAATCTGCTCAAGGACCTCCTCCTGCGCATCGCCGGCGACAAGGATGGCGATATCTCAGCCAAACGGTTGGGTGAGTGGCTGCGTCGCAACAGCGGGCGCGTCGTGCGGTTGTCCGATGGTCATAGATATTGGCTGATCCAGGGACGTGATGCTCATGCACACGTCGCAACCTATCAGCTATCGAGGCTAACGTAGCGGGACTGCTGGGACCTGCGGGAGCTTCACCGTGACCTTTATTATTTTCGCATGCGAAATCGCGCGGGACCGCTGGGACCGGCGGGAGGTCGACTATGACTTCTATGTATTTGTCACTGACATCTCGCGCGTACTCTAGACGGAGGTCCCGCGGGTCCCGCGGTCCCCGCAAACTGCAAGAGGAGTAGTTCATATCCAATATCACGAACCGCAACGAGAGCGCGTCGCCCACGCATAGCGAGGTCGACACCTTCCTCGCCGATCTTAAAAAACGCTCAAGCCCGAGCATGCGCGGACGCCTCATCTTCGCCCTCGACGCTACCGCCAGCCGAGAAGCAACCTGGGATACCGCCTGCAAGCTTCAAGCCGAAATGTTCCAAGAAGCCGGTAGTCACGGCAGCCTCGAAATGCAGCTGGTCTATTACCGCGGTCTCGGTGAGTGCCGCGCCTCACGCTGGATCTCCAATTCCACTCAGCTCGCCAAAACCATGTCGCAGATCATGTGCCGCGCCGGTGAAACCCAGATCGAAAAGGTCCTTACCCACGCTGCCAAGGAAACCAAGCTGCTCAAAGTGAGTGCGCTCGTATTCGTGGGCGACGCCCTGGAGGAGAGTCCCGATGTCGTCCTTAGCGCGGCTAGCGCTCTCGGCCGTCTCAGCGTGCCTGTCTTCATGTTCCAGGAGGGTCACAATCACCTGGTCGAACAGACCTTCCAGGACATCGCACGCCTAACCCATGGCGCCTATTGTCGCTTCGATCCCGGGGCCGCCCGTCAATTGGCCGAGCTTCTACGCGCAGTCGCGGTCTTTGCTGCCGGCGGATTGGCTGCGTTAGCTGATCAGCATAGCGACAGCGCGGTTAAGCTTCTGAGCCAGCTGCGATAGGAAGCCCGATCGCGTCGACGGGAGCGCGGTTCGCAGGTTCTTTTCACGAATATGACTGGAGCTTTTGGGACATCTCGGCCACGGAAATGGAGCAACCGTCAGCTCCTGGAGAACCATCCACGTATCCGCGTTGGGGGTCTTCGAGGTCACTCCGAGGTCACGCTCTCATACGGTGGGAAGATCCAGATCGTGCAGATCGAGGAGGAGTGGACCTTCGGACGTCGACAACGGTTGCGTCCATGGTTTCGCTGTCCGGACTGCAATCAACGCTGTCGGTTTCTGATCGAGAAGGACGGAACTTTTATTTGTAGATCCTGTAGCGGATACGATTACAGATCGCGTCACCGTAACCGGTCCTGCCCAGCCCTTAATCGGGCCAGGAAGATAGCCCGCTTGCCCCACCGAGCTCGCGCGCGTGAGATCGTCATAGCTCAAGCCGAGCTTGCTCGCTTTTTACGTGCTACAGTGCGAGACCTCGAACGGCGAGCGAAGCGAGGAGGCAAGCGATGACCGATCCCACATCTGATGACGTCCGCGACGATTACATCTTGCAGGAGCGATTGTCCGGCAAGTCCGCGCGCGCCATCAGCAGGCAGCTGCGGTGCACGATCGGCGAGGTGGATGCCGCGCTCGATCGCGTGCTGCCGAAGATCGACAACGATGCGCGGCGACGTCACGTTTCGCTCGACCTAAATCGTCTCGATGGATTGCTGGAGACCTTCTACAAGCGCGCGATTGAGAACGTCGACGCGCAGGCTGGACTGCTGTGTGTGAAAATTATGGAACGAAAGGCGGCAATGCTTGGTCTCGATAGCCCGCAGCAGCTCGACATCGTGCAGGTGCAGGCACAGAAAGAGCCGACGGAGCATGACCGCATTGAGGAGGCCATTATGAATTTGGTCAATCAGCAGCCCCCAGCCGAGCGCAAGGCGCACAATCTGATCAGCAAAGTTGGCGGCGAGCGCGCTCTCAAACTCTTGCGCGGAGCGCTGGGGAATGGCGATGGCGTTACGCCGGATGATCCTGATCTCGATCCCGAGCCCGAGCCGAAGTGAGCAACTGTGCAATTTATGATGTTTGGTCGGGCCTGTTGACCTAGTGTTAAGTGCTTGATCTTGCTTATGCGCCCTTCGGCGACTGTAAAGCTCTCAGCCTTTTCCTGCACAGTGCGGCTCGGCTCAACCTCACTCTCCAAAGGGTGGGGGGCTTAAGCCGGCGGGCGTGACGATCAGCTCGAGCGGGTGGGGGAACCCTCATCGGGGGGGATGGTCCCTCCAGCGCGCGAACCCGGATCAGCGGATA
>Ga0306922_10000402_pt1 | contig 35737 bp, 49 predicted proteins | sample sta12Cox44000082_FD_203758 | JGI IMG/M metagenome (GOLD analysis project Ga0306922, IMG submission 203758) | Lab enrichment of tropical soil microbial communities from Luquillo Experimental Forest, Puerto Rico - statoxic.12C.oxic.44.000.082 (v2)... | ecosystem: Environmental > Terrestrial >... | reverse complement strand
CTCACTATCCACAGCGCCCTGCCCTGCTGCTCACCCTTAGCCAACCCGCCTGTCAGTTGCTGCGGCCCTGCGTATTTTCAATCGCTTCATTTTCAGTCTCAACGATAGAGCAGTTACGCTATTTTGTAAGTGCTTAATTCAAGGACGTATCTTTGTCAAGTCGCTTGAGAGGGAACTCTCTGCTCAGGCGGCGAGATGACCGAGCTGCAACAGCCGCAGCGAGGCCGCTTCTCGTGACACGTCGAAGATTTCGCTCACCCGCCCGGCGAGCAGCCGTCCTTCCACCGAGCTGGTGTTGATAACCGTTGCTGCTCGATGTTCCCGGCGAAAGGCTTCCACCAGCAGTTGTATCCGGCTGCGGAGCATCAGCAGCGCGCCAGAGATGTAGCCGGCCTGCCACTCCATCCAGTCGGCCTCACCGCTGCCCGGCAGTAACTTGCCCCGCGCGCACTTGTGGCGCTCGCCCGCCGGACGATAGCGCTCGAACAGGGGCCCATGCCAGTGCAGATGCGCATATTCATGGGTCAACGTGGTGCGGCCGCGGTGCGCGCGCCATGACTGGGTTGTGAGCTCACGCGCGATGCTCACCCGGGGCTTGCTGCCGGGGACGAACTCGGTAAGGCCGTGGATCTCTTCACCCTCCTGCGAGAGGTCGGCATGTACGTCAAGCCCCGCAGGTTCGCTTTCGATCAGCACTCTCAAAGCGTCGGTCGGCACGGGAATGATAATCTGACCGTAACGGCGTTCGAGGAAACCCGTGATTATTCGCTCGCACTCGGTCTCCAGTTCATCCAGTTCGTAGTACGGCCGCACCGGAAAACGGCCTGTCGGATCCGGAATCCACTTCACCGCTGTTTGCCTCCGCTTTTACTGCCCCTGCCCTTCAATGCGAGCCGGAAAGCCCGATACGCCTCGGTTACCTTCTCCGGACTCGCCGCGCCGGGCTCAATATCGGGTGGCATGCGCCGTGTCCAGAAATACAGCACATCGCGCTCCATGCGCAGGATCTCCGCAAACTGGTCGAGCAGGTAGCCGGGCGGCTCGCCGCGGTCATGTTCGAGGTAATTCAGATAGGCGGACGTAATAGGCTTGCCGTCGCGATTTTTGATCAGCGCCGCCATTTCCTTCTGGCTGATGCCGAGTTCCTTGCGCCGCTCCGCCAATAATTCCCCCAGCGTCTTGGTCCGCGCTCCAGACCGTCCGACTTGGCTGCGTCCTCTCATTTCAGCAGGACGTCTTCGCTTCCATCCATGCCTCCGATGGCGGGAAGAATTCTCGTTGCCGACGTTCCGCGGCGACGACGGGCATAAACGAATGCCGGTGAATCGCCAGTGGTCCCGATTGAGCCAATGCCGTCTGGTGCCTCAACGTACCGTAACCTTTGTGCTGTTCGAAGCCATAACCAGGATGGAGATCAGCCAGTCTTTCCATCATCCGATCACGAGTGACCTTGGCGATGATTGACGCTGCCGCAATGGACGGTAGCAGCCGGTCACCCTCGACTACCGGCGTCTGTGGCAGTTTCATTCCCGCAATCCGCCGCTTACCATCGACCAGCACGTGGGCCGGCGCAGGCCTCAGCGCCTCGACTGCACGTTGACGGGCCAGCATTGCTGCCCAGTAAATATTCAGCAGGTCTATTTCCGCGGCCTCCACCTGCCCTACCCCAACCGCTACCGCAACGCTCATGGATGCCATCGAACAGAGCCGCACGGCGTCTCGCGCTCAGCAGCTTCGAGTCATTCAGACCGGCCAGTGAAAAATCGCGCGGCAGAATTACCGCCGCGGCGACAACCGGCCCGGCCCAGGCACCTACACCGGCCTCGTCGACACCGGCGAGCGGCGAAATTCCCTGTTGCCGCAACTGCTGCTCGAATAATGGGTCTGGCCGCGACCGCATCGCTTCCCCACCACCACAGTGACGTTATTCTTACCGAAACTTGAGCAGTTACAAACCCTTTTTCTGGCTAATCGTGCTATTTGCTGCCTATCGGCGCCGGCACCATGTCGATAGAGGTCGGCGCGCCAATACGGTGATTCCCGACCTCTGTTTTTGGTGAGGGGCTTGGCAGCGCGCGGCAGGCGTCTCTCTATCTCCTGTTTAGCCCATGAACCTGGGACAAGCACAATAGCCTCCCTTAGAAATGGCCGAATGTAAGTATCGCGAGTCCCGGTGCAATGTACCGTCATCCCCCGAGAACGTGGAGGCCAAGCGCCAATGCGGCAGCGCTGAGGTCCTCGTCGAGAGTGGCAAGCGGTACCCCGCGCCTGTGCGCCAGTTCAAGATAGGCGGCGTCGTACAACGTAAGCCGGAAGAGATCGGCGAGCTGAAGTGTTTCCGTCCAAGCATGCGTATCTGTTTGGTTATCGGTCGTGATATCCAGGAGCGCCAGGTCGTCGAGTGCGGCCCGGCGAAACTCCACATCGATGCGCCCTCGTCGGACGGCAATAGTGAGGCTGTTGGCTACTTCCAGGCGCCAGAGCGCCGGCACAAACGCACCCGCATCAGCTACGGTATCGAACAGCTCGCGGACCCCTTCGGTAACTTCGTCACTGTAGATCCAGGCAAGCGTCGCCGAACTATCGAGCACCAGGCTCATGGGCGGCCTTCATCGCGGTAGGCCTTCCACTCGGACCAGTTGAAACGGCCGAGCTTGCGCTGCTGCGCACGCTCGCGGATTCGACGCACTGCGGCCCGGGCCTCCTCTCGGTTGAAACCAGGCTTCATAGGGACCAGCCGCGCGATCTGCTTACCGTGCCGAGTTATGGTGATTTCCTCACCGCGCTCGACCTGGTCAAGCAATTGGCCGAGTTTGTTCTTAGCCTCAAAAGCACCGATTTCGCGCATATCTAGATGCTCTGCTTACAAGCTGGATTGAGCTAGCTTAATTGTGGGCGAATTTGCGAAGGAATTCAAACTAGCGCGGACGCAAAGAAATCTCTCTCCGTTCGTCTGCGCTGAATATACTCACCCGCTTGACCGGACTGCCCGTCCTTTGGCCGCGAAGCGGCTTTTTATCCGGCCCGCGAAGCGGGCGGCGCGGTATTTGGTTGAAAGGTTCGCCCGTAGGGCGCTCCTTGTGGGGTAAGCCGGGTTAGGTTGGGTTTGAGCCGGCTAGGGGCGGAGCCCCTATTGAGGCGGCGGTTTGTGGTTAAAGAGTTAAAAATCAGTTAAGATCGCGCGCGCGTGTTACGCCCTGTTGATAAGTCGATTTCCCTAGTGTTTCTGCGCGGTATTTTAGGATGATCGGCACTGATAGGCCGATGTCTTAGTCACTGATAGGCCGTCTTTTCAGTAACTGATAGGCCGTAGCTCGGTCACTGATGGGCCGAGTTTTCGGCACTGATAGGCCGAATTAGTAAGGCTGCGGGCTCAAATGGACGAAGTCACTGATAGGCCGATCAATTGACATCCTTCAGCCTGCTTCTTTTCGCTTAACAATTCAAAGCAGGATAGGTCACTGATAGGCCGATGCTGAGCCCAAGCTCTCGGCGAGTTTCTTAGCGTCCTTCGTGTAAAACATCACGCGATCGGCCTCCGGTTGATAGCTGATTCTATAATCGGGCAATAGATCGGCCGCTGCGATTTTTTTCACCAACTCGCGAAAGCGCTTTACCGGTCCTGAAGAACCACTCTTTTTATGGAGAAGTTCTAGGCCGATCAACCACTTAACCTGATTTCCACAATGTTTGCGAGCAAGCTCGTACAGGCGCCTTTCCAGCCCCCCGTCCAGACGAAAGTAATCGCGGTTTAGCGTCAAAACTTCGCGCGCTACTATGGCATTGTAGAGCCATTCGTTCAGCGTAACCTCGACTGCGACCATGCGGCCGGTGCCAGGCGCCCTCTCAATGATTTTCCAATTGTCAATGAGGCCGAAACCTTCTCTGACCCGGACTCCGTTAGTTGTTATGTTTGTCTTGATGCGAGTACCAGCCAGCCGATCGAAGGCCGCCTCAAGCCGCTTGTAATGATCTCCTCCAGTTGAGCGGTTGGTGACGACCAAAAGATCGTAGGCTTTGAGTCTTACTACCCGTGAAATATCACGGCCGCGATTGAGACCGTCCACCAGAACACTGATGCAATAGAGCAGGATATCTTTATCCCAAATAGTCGCTAAGCCTCGAGAGCTGGGCATAATCGTAACTGATCTACCCTGATGCTCGTAATGTCGTTCCCTTCGGTCGGGAGTCTTCGACAAACTGAACATTGGGTGCTCCATGCTATGCCGGTCGGCCTTGAGCGCCCAATCCAGAACGTCCGCGACAAAGAAATCGCGCACTGGGTGTCGGTCAGGCAGCAAGCTCGGCGGTGTCGGTACCTCATGTTCTCGCGCCTTTATTTCTAGCCGAGCCAGTGTGTCAGCCAACTTTTCCATAACACCACCACCCCACCTGCGGGCTCCCCCCGGGACCGGGCCCAACTGCTTACGTAAGTACGTACGTGCGCCACATTTGCCCGATCAGGATCCCCCCTCTTGCTGGAACCATCGATCTAGAGCGCTCACCATAATCTCCTGGTTCGTGAGGCCGCGCCGCACGCCAGCGCCCTTCAGTCGGGTATATCTGTCAGGGTCAAGTCGAACTGTGATAGCGATCGTACCTCGCCGAACTCTTCCTACCGCAACGGAGTCGCTCGCATTCGAGGCTCCATTAGTCCCTGACACTCCCATAGGGGTCGCCGGCACCGCCTCTCCTTTACGGACGATCAACCCGCTCTTCAAGGGCGTCATCTTTCCTGCCATTGGTATTCTTCTTCTTTAGCGTTGGTAGCAATCGCTGTACGTAATCCCACAGCTCTTCGATTTCACCTGCTGCTCTGCTGTCCGGTTCCACTTCACATACGGTTCTCCCATCGGTCATGGTCGCAGCGAAATTGACTCTCTGATGTATTTTGACCGGTGCAACTCTGCCATGTTCCGCAAGAGCTACAACAGCCTCGTTCGAGATCCGCGAGTTGACCGAGGCACCGTTCACGATAAATGCCATCCGCTTATTCGCCGCCTCGATGAGGTCAACAGTAGCGGCTATCGACCGCAGGTCATGCGGACTGGGTCGAACAGGCACCAGCACCAAATCCGCCATCATGATCACCTTTTCGATGTGATCTACTGTTGGCGGAGTGTCAATGATTACCAATTTGACCCCGTGATTTCGCAACTCGGTTAACTGCTCGTCCAGCCGCCGTATATCTATGCCAACGAACAGCGGAGTTTCGGCTGAACGCTGATTCCACCAAGCTGCTAGGCTGCCCTGCGGGTCTGTATCGATGAGAGCTACCGGGCCGGCTCCTCGCCGCTCCGCCTCCACCGCCAAATGACCAACAAGGGTCGTCTTTCCAACCCCACCCTTCCGCGATGCGAATGCGATTACTCGCATAGTCGGTATGTCCTCACCTCACCACCACAGCTACTTGCGTACGTAAGTACGTGCACGCTCACCACATGTCAATAGGCCCGCAGCGGAGGCTGTTTTGGTGTGATGCCCGAACAAAGTAAAACTCTAAAAAGAAGAGCCTCTTTTTGTAAGTACGTACTTAAAGGTGAGCGTACTTACGTAAGTCCACGCTTACGTGTGTCAGCGCGTACGCCCGCCAGTGCGTGCGGACGCAAGTACGCACGCACTGTTTTAGCCCCACTCCTGTACACCACTCCCCAGAACACACATCCGAGCCAGCCTAAGTGAATGGCACCAGTGCTTGGGTCGAATTCACTCCCTACTTGCGTGATTCCGTCCTTACTTACGTACGTGCGTCCGCAATACTCCTGGACATACATACCCAGCGTGAATCGCCTACGGCAGGGCAGGGTGCTCAATGATGCCAAGTCGAGTTTCGATCATAACAGTACCTCTCGAAAATACAGCACGGAGCAAAAGGGAGAGCATTGAGGCAAGGAGGGCTAGGGGATACCACTGGCTCTGAAACAGACCCATTGGGCTTAATGGATTTGGCCAGATAATGGCGAATTGGCTGAGATCATCCAGCGTTCGGCTCATCTGCTCGAAGCAGATCAAAAATGCGGGTGCTGCCGAGGTCGCGGCTCGGGCGCGAGGTACACCTCGGGTAGCCAATCGTCTACAGCGGCTGGTGCGCGATTTTGCCGAGCTGAACGGGGTTTCAGTACCGTCACACTTGTCGATAATCGCGCTTAGGATGGCACGGTCCGTCTTGTCGAAATCGCAGGCATCGATCTCCAGGAGTTCAAGCGCGCCTAATGCCACTTCACTGGTTACCATGGTCCGGTAGGGGTTGAAACCTTGCCGGCGACAGTCGGCGAGGAATCCGATACCATCGGCGACGTTTGCGAACTCTATATCTTGTGGGAAGGATTCATCGCCAGGACGGCGCGCGATCCTATCGCCACCCGGCCCGTGTAACATCTTGGCAGGACCTGCCGAGGAATGTTGCGATAGTCTCAAAGGACTATTCCTGCTATGTGCAGCCGATTCTCATTAGCAGAAGGACGAGATTTTTCTCGCCGCCCGACTCGGCGTCTCCGCCGTGTCACGCCAATTATCGTGCCCGGTACAACATCGCACCGAGGCAGGAGCATTTCATCGTCAGAACCAAATATGAACATCGCACCCTGTTGGCCGCGAAGTGGGGGTTGTCAACGATTCCCGGAAAGCAAGGCCGCGAGCGGTATTCGATAAATGCCAGGGCTGAAAGCGTAGAGATTCGGCCAATTTTTGCCGAGGCATTCACCCACCGGCGCTGTGTAATTCCTGCCAGTGGTTTTTACGAGTGGGCGGGACCCAGCTACGCAAGGCTGCCCTACTGGATTCATCGACGCGATAACAACCTCCTCTTGTTTGCTGGGCTCTATTCGAATGAAAACGCCGACGACCATGGGGTAACCCGCAAGCTTCACCATCCTCACCTGTGTCGCGAACCCGGCGCTGGCGACGATCCATGACCGGATGCCGGTGATTTTGTCCGATCTAGATGCGGAAGATTGGATGAATCCGCGCGAAAAGGCACCGCTCTCGCTGAAAGCTTTGCTGATCCCGGCGCCAGAGGCTCTGCTAGTCGTGCAACCTGCCTCACCTTTAGTGAACAACGTAAAGAATGAAGGTCCCGAGCCGCTTGCCTCAACCGGGATCAAAGGGCAAATGTCGTTTAACTTCTAGAGTTAGCTTCTTGTCCAACCTGTTCGAAAATCGTCAGAAGAAAGATTCTTCGGCTGGAAGGCGCGCCCTACTTGAAGTCCGTGCGATAGTCATTCATCTTGTTCAATATTGACAGTGGTTTGGGAGGTGGAGGATGACGCAGACGCAGATGACGGCTTACCTGGCCGACAAGATCGGCATCACCAAGCGGCAAGCCAAGTCCACACTCGACGAACTCAACGACCTGGTCACCAAACAGCTCAAGAAAGAGGGTTTACTGCGGCTGGCAGGGCTTGGGGTATTCCGCAAGCGCAAGCTCAAGGCGCGTGTAGGCCGCAACCCTGCTACTGGCGAGCAGATCAAGATTCCGGCACGGACCCGATTGCGCTTCACGCCGGCCAAGGCGTTGAAAGACTCCGTACTCGGCGCTCGTTAGCCTTCCCGCGGCGCAAGCAACACGTCGTCCTGGCCAAGTTCATCGATGGCAGGGCAAAAAGCGCTGTGTCAGAGCGCGATGTCTAGTTGTGTTCTCCGCACGTGGATCAGTTGGGGAGCAATGAACATGGAGCCTCCACCACAACAAACGCGCGAGGCCTGGCTGAACTACGTCGCTCAGCGCATGGCACCCATGTTCGAACGGTTAGGGAGCCCATTGCCGACCCAGTTGCGCATCGCCATTGGATTCACCTCCAGCGGCCGGCGCAGCAGGCATGTAGGCGAATGCTGGGATAATCAGTGCAGTGAGGACCGACATTTCGAGATTTTTATCCGACCCGATCTAAGCGAGTCCAAAGGGCTGATGCCGATGCAGGTGGCTTCGATCCTGGGCCATGAACTGGTGCACGCTGCTGTCGGGGTGCCAGCCGGCCATCGCAAAGAGTTCCGCCGGGTTGCCCGAGGAATTGGTCTCGCAGGCCAAATGTCGGCGACTACACCTGGGCCGGAATTCGAGGAGGCGTTGCGACCGATACTGCAGGACGCGGGGCCGTTGCCGCATGGCAGACTGAGCTCGACCATTGGCGTCAGCAGTCATTCCAGCCGGCGCAAAAGGCCGCACTCCAGCCGGATCAAGTGTGTGTGTGATACTTGTGGCTATGCGGCTCATACTACACGCAGATGGCTCAATTCGGCGGGAGCACCGCTCTGTCCAAAGCACGGTCAAATGAACGTGCAGAGGATTTGAGCATTTAGACCGCACCACTGAATACTCGCCTGCATCACAGGAGAGAGGGTGATCTTCTCCCTGTGTTAGCAACTCATTTTCTTCAAAATAGTTGAAAAAGCTGCCACTGTGAGTGTAGGACCGATTCCGATTACTGAGATCTTCACCTGAACACTTCTTCCCGAGGATATTATTGAATGAATTCCATAGAAACATTTGAAAGACGGCTGCGCGACGAGACCGATATGGTCGAGAAGGAAATCGAATCTCACAAGCAGCAGCTGGAGGCCTTAAATAAGCGACTGGAAGGTCTGAAGCGGGCTGCCGAATTATTCGAATCAGAGCAGGGGGCGATTTCAGAATTGCTTCAAGCCGGCTCAGCTAATGGCGGCGTTATCGCTCGGCAAATGACGTTCTCGCCAGCCGCTAAGGCGCAAAGAACTACAACCGGTCCAAAGCCAACTGCTGCGCAGGGACGGCCTGCACCTGTTGCGCGTAGCAAGACGCCAACAGGAACAACCCGTCGAAGTGCGAGCCAGGATGGCGGACTCACCCGACTCGACATGATAGCGGCGGTGCTCAAGCGTCATCCGCGCCGGACTGTGCGTGAATTGATTGCCTTACTCGACAAAGAATACCGCTGGAAGACCACGGAAAGTGCAGTCACCGGTCATCTGTATACGCGCCGTGACAAGTTCGTGCATACTCCGCCGGACCGTGCGGCCAATCGCCCGGTCACTTGGTCGTCAAAGTAGGTCACATCAGAACACCGAAGGCGATTACAACACTTATCTTATGTGCCATTGCGATTGCGCCGCAGTAATTTCGAACCCATACCCGGGTGGCCATCGGGACAGCTGGAGTGCAAGGTAGGATAGGGCAGGGCGGTCCGCGCATCCGTGGCAAAATTGCGCTGTGGACTCCTGCGAAGTGAGTCTCTGCGGATACCGGCTGACATTTCCCCGGTTCAATCTGTTAGAGTGTATGTGGGGAGAACGAAGGGCGCCTCTTCAACCATCGATGTACTCCGGTCTGTTCGCCGACCCTGAAGCTATGCCGATATCGGCATAGCTCGACAGCCATCTTGGAGACCGCCGAGGCTTTCATGGCGCTCGGCGGCTCACGAGCTATTCGGCCGTGCTTTGACGATTCAGGATGTAGTCGGCGGCCTTCTGTGCCTGCGCGGCGGCGAGCACCACCATCCGCTTATTGCTTTGCAGCGTGCCCAGCCAACCCTGAATGTAAGCAGCCTGATTACGGATTACCGCGGGCGAGATACCCGCTTCCGCGCAGAGATAAGCCGCTGAACACTCCGCCACCAGCTCCTCAAAACTGTACATTGGCGAGCCGAACGGCGCGGCCTCACAGATCGAATTGCGGTTCAGTCGCTTCGGATGGCCAGTCGCGTGACCGCCGCACTCGTGCCAAAAGGTTGACCAATATTCCTCTGCGCTCTCGAACAGGACGCGGGGCGGCATCGTAACCTGATCGGTGATGGGCGAATAGAAGGCCTTGTCGCCCGCATGCACGATCTCCGGCGGGTTAGGCATGTCGGTCAAAATCTTCTCGCAAGCCTCGATTGGATCGTGATGGTGCATCGCAATCTTCGGCAGTTTGCCGAGCACCGCTTCTGGCAGTTCGCATTGCTCAAGATTGAAGACCCGATAGTATCTCAAGACGAAACGCCGACGGCTTTTCTCATCGGCTTCATCGGTATCAGCGTCGGTTTGGGTTTCAGCACCGGCGATTGCATCGACTTTCCAAAAGACGACGATTTGGCTGTGCTCACCCTTGCGGACCGTTCCGCCTAGCTCGTTTGCCTGCTTCATAGTCAGCCAAAAGGGCGAGACGTATTTGGTCGCCGATAGCAGAAACAGGTTGATGCCCCGGTAAGGCTTCTTCGATACAAGGTTACGTGGCAGTCCGGTCGAAGCCCACGGTCGCCGCCAAGGCACAATGCCTTGTTCCAGCAGGCTGACGATCTTCTCAGTCACAATCGCGTACGTATCCATCGGTTCGCTCCTTTTCTGCGCCCGCTTCCGCCTAAAAGCGGCAGGGCCATTCGGTTCGGAAAATCCCGAAACCTTTCTTCCCCCCTCGGCCTCTTCACCGGATTGAGAGGCGAGGGAGGGAAGAGACAGACGCGGAGCGCAGCGGAGCTAACCAGTGAGCGGCGCGGAGCAATTCAAGGCCGCTGTGTCAGAGCGAAGCGGTCCAGGGGACTGGACGCGGCGGACTTGAGCGGGAGCGGCGCAAGGCGGGGTAGGGTAGGGGCCGCTAAGTAGCGCGGACACGCGTAGTGCACGGGAAATGGAGGCCGGAATTATTTTAGGCGATATCGTCGCTTCTCGAACTTCCTGACCTTTGCTAACGGGCCAGGGGCTAGCATTTTGTTGGAATACGGTCATCGGATCTCATGGATTGTCGAAGAAGGAAGGAAGTATGACCAAACTAGGAATATGCATTTCGCCCTTCATGGGACTAAGTCTCGCCCGCCTCGCGGAATTTGCACAGGAGTCCGAAAATGCCGGCATGGAGGGTATCTTCATCCCGGAGGGCAGGAATGATGGCCTGCTTTGTTGCTACACGGTCGCGAAGGCGACCAACCGCGTGATGGTCGCGACATGGATAGTCAATATTTTTCTGCGCGAAGCTGCCCTCTGTTCCTGGGCGGCCCGACAAATTGCGCAAGAAACTCCCGGCCGGTTTATTTTGGGGCTGGGGGTGAGTCACCGGCCGTTACTGGAGAGCCTGGGAATCAGGGTTCCGAATCCACGTGATCGGCTCCGAAGTTACACACATGAATTAAGGAACTTCCTCCGAAGCCAAGACACCTCGCAACCAAGTGTGGGTGGCGTGCCGATTTATTTCGCTGCGCTCGCCCTCGAGACTGTTCGCCTCGGCGCCGAAATAGCCGACGGCCTGATGCTCGATATCTGCACGATCAATCGTCTTCAGACAGCCGCGGCTACTGCCCACGATGCGCTAAATAAGAACGGACGCTCCCGGGCCCAGTTTACGGTCACTACCGGCATTCCGCTCTTCCTGCATCCGGATCGCGACCGGGCTCTGGCTGCAGCACAACGCACACTCGCGCGTTATGCTTCCCTGTCCGTCGTACAATCGCATGTTTGCCCGGAGCGGATTCGCTACCGAAATGGCGCAACTGTGGGCTATTCGCGACTCCATTGAAGATGCCTCCGCCCTGATAACGCCGGCAATGGTAGAGTCCGTGGCGCTCATTGGCCCGCCCATTGAGTGGCCGGCTCGCTTCGAGGCGTTGGCGCAGGCCGGCGCCGATTGGGTCATAGTCCGCCCGTTCCCGGTTGATGAAGATTACGCGGACTCGCTGCATGCAGCCATTAACGCGTTGGCTCGAATCGAATAGCTTGTTTTCGCTGGCTCCGGTGCTGACGACGAGGCGAGGAACAGACCCTGAGTTCAACACAAATGGGAACGAACTGATGGGCGATCCTCAAAGAAGAAAAGGAATACCGCGCCCCCCTTCATGTGGCTGAAAAAAGCCGCTAGGCGGCGAGAAGAGGCAGAATTCCTTGAATAACACCAACATTCGCTGGACTCAGCTCACCTGGAATCCGTGGTCGGGGTGCCGGCGGGTTTCTCCTGCCTGCCGCTATTGCTATGCCGAGACCCGCGCGGAAAACTTTCGCGGCACACCGGCCTTCTCTAATGGCTTTCGATCTGACGTATCGCCCGCATAAGCTACGCGAGCCGCTTAAACGTAAGGAACCCGCGCTGATCTTTGTCAACTCGATGTCCGATTATTTCGATGAACGAGTACCCGACGAGTGGCGCGATCGGGCACTCGAGGTGATGCGCGACACGCCGCACTTGCAGTATCAGATCCTGACCAAACGCCCTCAGGTAATGGTTGATTATTGCGGGCGTCGCGAGATGCCGGAGAATGTGTGGCTCGGCGTTTCGGTCGAGCTGCCTCTGTACTTCACGCGTGTCGATCTGCTGCGCAAGGCACGGGGGAGCGGCCCCAAGTTCATCAGCGCTGAACCGCTCCTGGCCGATCTTGGCTTCGCTCTCGACCTGTCAGGCATCAGCCAAATAATCGCTGGCGGTGAGAGTGGCCTTCATCTCCGCAATCCCGCCCTTCGCGCCCGTCGTGGCATAAGCGATCCGCCGCCGGGCAAACCCAACGCAGTTAAGGGCTGGATTCCTCGACCGGACCGAATTCCGTGGGCCCGGCATCTTCGTGATGCCTGCATCAAAGCTGGCGTGGCATTCTTCTGGAAACAATGGGGTGGCGCCACCACACAAAGTGCTGGCTACATACTCGACGCCCGTGAATGGAGTGAACAGCCGCGAACACTCGGCGAGGATGGAAGCTGGCGGGATTCCGCAGGAGAGGTTATTTGTTCGCGCTGCGCGCCTTCAGGTGAACCCAATACCAGCACAATACCTGCATATCCGCGACTGTTTTCAGCGGAATCAGTCGGTGCGGCGCACGGTGCAGCACGCCGGACTTTTCGAGTTCGATAGCTAACTAACTAGCTCGGAAGCGCTCCTCCGAAAGGGGCCCTTTCGCAAACGATCAAGCAGTGACTGGTGACCTCCTTCGGCAACCGTCAGAAGCGCCTCCAGCTTCCGCTTCGAGGTCGCAGAGACGCCTCGGATCAGAGAGGCCCATAGCCGTTCCTGGACACGAGTGCGGATGCGCGCCACGTGGCGCTCCAGAACCGTCACTCCCGGCAAGAGCACCTTGTGCGTAATGAGCCAGGATGTTGCTCGGTCGAACAGCATGCTGGGCCGATCGGTACCGGTCCAACAGAGCGCATACAGCCATCGATTCAGGCGGAACTGGACTGTCAGATCGGAAAATTCGCGATAGCCGCAGCGCTGGCGGATCTCAATCGCGTGCCTCGACCGTTGTCGGGCCGCGCGGTATTCAGACAAGCCAGCTGCCGACTCAATACCGAGCTGCCGGGCCAGGACAGCAACGATGGTGGCGGGGGTCTCGGCTAAATCCTCCGGAAGTGCTCCGAGATATCGCGCCGTACAGAGCTGCACGGCGAAACCAAGTCGGTTGTGATCGCCTCGCCTAAGCGCGATGAGACCCCGGTCACTGTCATCAAGATGGAAGTATCGAGCGAGGTCCGCTGAGTTGGGCTCACCGTGGAACCGGCCATACTGCCGGCGCTGCTCATCCGTCAAAAACCCGACCGGCATCGAGATTTCCTTCTACGCAGAATTGCAAAAGTTATGTGTGCAAAATTTTGGTGAGTATGGGGATCCTCATAACCTCATTGCGCTGGCAGTGGACGCTGAGCAGGCGGGTTGGGATGGCTTTTTCATGTGGGATCATCTCCAGCTTTATCGGCATTCAGCCATCCCGGTCGTGGACGCCTGGATCGCCCTGGCTGGGATCGCCGCACGGACTGAGCATCTTAAAATCGGTCCGGTGATCACCCCCCTTGCTCGGCGGAGGCCATGGAAGGTCGCACGGGAAGTTGTGTCGCTCGATCAGCTCTCACGTGGGCGCCTCGTTTTCGGCGTCGGATTGGGAGCGCCTCCGGACGCTGAGTTCGATTGCTTCGGAGAAGATCCGTCCGATCGAGTTCGGGCGCACAAACTCGACGAAGGTCTTACCGTGCTGGACGGTTATGGAAGGGCAAAACTTTCAGCCACGAGGGTGAGTTCTTCCATATTGATCGGGTCAAGTTCGTCCCACGAGCGATGCAATCTCCGCGTGTGCCAATGTGGGTTGCGGGATTCTGGCCGAACAAACCGCCGATGCGGAGGGCTGCTCGTTGGGACGGCGTGTTTCCATTGAAGATGCCTCCGGTTCCGCTGGTGGGCCTAAGGCCAGGCGCTGCTCCGTGGTCTGCACTTTGGCTTCAGCCGAATGAGCTCGCGGAGGCGGCTAAATATGTTGGCAGTCACCGCACAAGCTCCGGTCCCTTTGATGTCGTTGCGAGCGGCGCAACTCCGCTGGGTGATAAGGCCAAAGGTCAAGAAATCGTCAGCGGGTTTCACGACGTGGGAGCTACTTGGTGGCTCGAATCGTTGGATGAACAGCGCGGCAGCTTTGATCTAATGCGCGAACACGTACGGAACGGGCCACCAAAAGTACGCTGACCTGATTGTGGAACAGGATCGTAAGTATGGCGAATGAACGGCGAATACGCTACGTTGACCGGATGGGGGCCTGCGGACATGCGAAGTCTCGTGCTGCGACTTGAACGGCATAGAGCATATCGTCGAGGTGACGGCGGATTCCTTGTATGAAGCCGTAGCTCAAGGCCTGCGGGTGTTTCGTGAGAACGATTGGGTAAATGAGGTGGGCGGTGGCAACACGACCATTTCAGTTGTCGTGAAACAGCCCGAAGTTGATCACAAAGTTCGGGTTCGGGACTTCGAACGGTGGCTCGAATCGCATGGGCGGACGCCCGCGGAAGTGAGTCTCAAAGCGCGGCTTCTCGAGATGAATTTGCGGTAGCGGTGACCAGACAACGGGAGATCTGAAGAGATGAACGCGTGGCAGGGTAGGGCGCTTTCAAGCTCCAACCCGGAGCGCCGACTCAAAGCGGCTCTTCAGCCACGTTTGCCCCTGGTCCGGCCGCTTTGCCCAAATCGCTCATTCTTGGCAATGTACAACTGTGGGCATTCTGAGGTCAGATTACATCGTGCTGAATGCTACTAGGTTCTGGCTCGATGACCAGTAATGACCGCTCCTCCGCGCTCCTCCGTTGTTAGCAAGCCGGCTAGCCCTCGGCTCGCATTGAACAGCCCTACGCAAGCGGACGCGGGCCAAAAGCGCATTGATCAGCATTGCCGCGCGGGCGATCCAGCAAAGTACGGCCCGCGGACCTGACTGCCTCATTGCTCTGCACCCCGAAGCTGCGGCGCTTGTCCGGCCGGCGCAGCGACGAGCGCGGCACAGGCCGGCGGCAGGTCGCCAAGGCGCAGCGGTTTTCCGGACGGGGGCGGGTGAAGCGCCTCTTCGGTGAACCACCAATCGAGCTCCTTGCCGCAGCCGTCGCTTGGCGGCGGCGGTGTTTGCCCACGACATTGAGAGTCGCTGCTCGGGCATGACAGCCTGACATGGAAATGGTCATTGTGCCCCCACCACGGTCGAATCTTTGCCATCCAGGCCCGCTCCGGCCCACCCTGACGGCACAGCGCGCGCTTGATCGCTGGGTTGACAAAAACGCGCTCCACCAAGGGCTCTTGGGCGACCGCCTCCAGCAGACGACGATACTGCGGCGTCCAGGCCGTCGGGTCGATATCCATCCCATCCGCCGCTACAACGTCTATTGCCGAGATGCTATCCCGCTCGGCTGGGGTGAGCCGCCGATTTGGCATTGGCGTCAGCCAAAGATCGACATCGAGCCCAGTCTGGTGCGAGCCGTGGCCCGTCAGCATCGGTCCGCCACGCGGCTGCGCGATGTCACCGACGAGAAGCCCAGGCCAGCCCGCCTCGCCCCGCAGCTTCTGCGCCAACCGCTCGAGAAAGGCAATCAGGGTCGGGTGGCCCCATGCGCGGTTGCGTGACGGGCGCATGACCTGCCAGTTCGGCCCATCGGCCGGCAGTGCGATGGCGCCGCTTAGACAGCCACGTTCATAGGACCCGATCGCTTGCGGCGGCCCGGCCGCAGGCGTGCGCTCGCGTCCGAACAAGACTTTCGCCGCATCCGGCGGCGACTGCGCTATCACCATAGGGCGGCGCGGCGCCTCCTCTGCGGCATTGTCCTGCGCCGAAGCATCTCCGCGGCCAAAACAGACCAAGAGCGTCAACACCCCGCACACGCAGAGGCTTCTCATAACGGCGTCCAACCTCAGCCTCTGCCGGCTGGTAGGAGAGGCTTATGAAATCCGTAAGGAGTCGTGGCCGCGATAGGGCTGACGACGCTGGATGGTACGAACTGTTTAAACGCGGATCGGTTCTTGGCTTCGAGGTTCCTAAGAGGCTTCAATGTATTCGCAACGAGTAGTTGGTTCCGGTATCGGCAGACCGTCGGCGCGCAAGCCCTCAAGATGGAACTCGGTGGCTCCACGAATGTTGGTGAGGACCTCCTCCAGCGTCTTGCCCGTTGCGATGCACCCCGGAAGGTCGGGAACATATGCTGAGAAATTCTCGGGACCGCTCTCGATCACGACTGCGTAACGCATGCCCTTATTATCTCCGAAGCTGTGCTTGAGTCAGGACGCTTTGTAGCGTTCTTGGGTGAACCTCATCGCTGGGATGGCCAGACACCGTTACCCGCCCACTTTTGCGCGGATGCTTATATTGCCGATGGCTCCCGCGAGTGCCGACATGATACCAGCCGTCGTCTTCGATGAGCTTGATCAAGTCCCGGACCTTCACTCTTCAAGATCTTTTAAGTGATCGGCGAATCAGGGCATTCAGTTCATGCGTTCCTAATCGCAGTACTGTCATTGCCTGCTCCAACTGTGGCGTCATCGCGAGGCGCTCTGCTCCGACTCTTATCGCTCCGCACATAAGACAAGAATTTGACCGAAATCCTTGGTTTGAACATTCACGAGCTTCAACTTGGTCGCAGCCAACGTTCGTACAATTGTCGCAGCTGTAAACCACGCTGTTACAGATCGCCGTCGATTTTCTCTTTCCCTGACAGCTGGCCATTTTGCCACTCCTTCCGGACGTTAGCTCAGTCTTTCCAAAAATCCTTGAACCGCTGCGGACTCAGGTCCGTATACCGCACCGTGTGCTGAATGTTTTTGTGACCGAGATACAACTGAATCGCCCGCGTGTCCTGGCCAGCATTCGCCAGGTAGAAGCCGGTCGCGTGGCGCAGCATGTGAGGATGAACGGGGAATTTGATGCCAGCCGTCTTACCCGCCGCTGCAACTACGAAATGAATCGTGCGAATCGTCAGCGGACCGCCGCGTAACGACGTAAATACGTAAGGCGCCATCTCGTCCTGCTGGCGCTTCCAGGATCGCAGCGCGCGCAGCTCGGGACCGCGAAGCGGATGAGTCGAGGGCGAGCCATTCTTGCGACGGGCTACGTGAAATACGCCCGCCTTGAGGTCGATTTGGTCCCAGCGCAAGCCAGCCAGCTCGGATGCTCGCAACCCGTGGCGATAGGCGATCATGATCAGTAGGGCATCGCGCTCGGCGAGCCGGCCATCGGCCTGGCGTGCAGCCGCAATCATCCGCTCGACCTCGTCGGGCGTTAGGTGCTCCCGTGTTCGGCTGGCCTGATTAGGCTGGCGACGGGGCGGCGGTTTCGAGCGCCTCGCCGAAAATGATGTTTGGCGTAACGCGATAACTCTGGCCAAAACTCAACTCCCATGAGATCGGCGATGATTCATATTACCATAATGGGGCAAAAACGGTAATTTGGCTCGGACCAGTGAGCGACAGCCGCTTTTTCCACTCCGGTTATTCGTATCCTCGACCAGAGACTTCTGTAGGAACTTGCCGGCGGCGTCGGGACGACATATCCCCGTTCATACCGTTTGCCGTATCGACTAAAGAAGACAAGAGTAGAACCGAAAAGAAACCTCCGGGTGGTGCGATGCTTTACCGGACATAGGCGTTCCTTAAAAGAGCCTGGTCATCGACAATATCGCTTCTACTAAACGGACCACTGCGAGGGGTCACCCATTAACGACGGTCAATTCCAAGCCACCGGCATGTCCACGGTAATCACCTGGCAGCTCTTCGAGGATTTTCTCAAATGTCCTACCAAGTGTTTTCTGCAGGTGCATGAGGATGCCGCATCCAGCGATGCCTACGCTGATTGGCTGCGGAATCGGAATGCCTCCTACTATCATGACTGTCTCAAAGACCTTAAGGTGCGGCTTTCCCCTCACGAACTAGTGGAAGGACCATCCGACCTGTGGAACGCGAGAGCGAACAACTGGCGGTTCGCAATAAATCTGCCCATCCGGATACGTAATCTGCAATCGGATATACAGGCTCTAGAGCGCTCTCATCATGCTCGAAACGCTGTCACCGAGTTTATTCCGATTCGTCACGTTGTGTCCAACAAGCTTACTGCCGATGATAAGTTGATAGTGGCCTTCGACGCGTTTGTCCTCTCGGAGCGTCTCGGCAAAATACCCAGCCGCGGCAGGCTCGTTCATGGTAATGCTCGTTCTTCATTCAACTTCGCACTTCCGAAGCTGATCAGCCGCGTGCCGAGTGTGATTACACTAATCGAGACAATCCTCTCGCGCTCCGTCCCGCCAGATGTGGTACTTAATTCTCATTGTTCGGAATGCAGATTTCAACAGCGCTGCAGACAGGAGGCAATCGCCAAAGATGATCTGAGCCTTCTCCCTACAATGGCCCCAAAAGAGCGGAAACGATTTCACAAAAACGGCATATTTACCATTAATCAGCTGTCTTATACTTTCCGGCCCCGGCGAAGATCAAAGCGGTTCGCGCCGAAACGCGAAAAATATCACCACGCGTTGAAGGCTCTTGCCATTCGACAGGGCAAGATACACGTTGTAGGCCGACCCGAATTGCTGCTGGAGGGGACTCCAACATTTTTGGACGTCGAAGCACTCCCTGACCGTGATTTCTATTATCTTATAGGAGTACGTTTCATCACGGCGGATGGACCGGCTCAACGTAGTTTCTGGGCAGACGACTCGAAGGACGAGAAGAAGATCTGGATGGCCTTTCTCCGTTTGATGGGGTCGATAGATCATCCCGTGTTAGTGCACTACGGAAGCTATGAGGCGACTTTTCTGAAGCGAATGTGCGTGCGATATGGCGCGCCGGTCGGGGAGCGTACTCTTGTAGGGCAAGCGCTCTCGGCCTCAGTGAACCTTCTCTCGACGATCTTTGCGCAAATATACTTTCCTGTTCACTCGAATGGCTTGAAAGATGTTGCCGAGCACTTGGGTTTCACCTGGTCTGACACTCGCATATCAGGAATTCACTCTATCGTTTTACGATCTACTTGGGAGATCACCAAGAACGACGACATTAAACGACAGTTGCTCATTTATAACGCGGACGACTGTGCCGCACTCGAGCGGGTGACCGAGTGCGTTAAGAGCCTCAGTTCGTCAGCGACGCATCTCGGCTCAACATCCATAGGGGACGTAGTGCACGCCGAAAGCCTGCCGCGCAGTGCGATTCGCAGGTTCGGTGCTCCGCAATTTCAGTTGTCGGCGCTGGAAGAGGTCAATCGTGCAGCCTACTGGGATTACCAACGAGCGAGAGTCCTAGCGAGATCGAATCTGGGCTTCAGACGACCGGCGCACGTACGCCTTCCGCACAAAGCGAAACGGCCCCGTGCCAACCGCGTCATAGAGTGGTCGCGGCCGCGGCGTTGTCCCAAATGCGCGAACAGAACAGTCTATAAACATAATACATTCAGTAGATACCTTTACGATTTGCGGTTCAGTCCAGGTTCGGTTAAGCGGTGGGTAACAAAATATCGTGCGCGCCGCTACCGGTGTTTCGAATGCCGCGCTGTGTTCCACGATTCGCGCCGCGAGTGGCGTAGGGGAAAATGGGGAGGCGACCTGAAGGCTTTTCTCGTATATCTGACCATTGAGTTGCGAATTTCACAAAGTGCTGCGGCGAGATTTCTGAGCCAAGTGTTTGGTTTAAATATTGGTCGCAACGCCGTAAATCGGCTTAAGGAAGCGGTAGCGACACACTATCAGCTTGCCTATCAGAGAATGCTTCAACGGATATCGCGCAGCACAGTTGTTCATGCGGATGAGACGCAAGTAGGCATAAGAGGATGCTTGGGGTACGTCTGGGTGTTTACCAGTTTAGAAGAGGCAGTTTATATTCATGCATCTTCACGAGATGGAGAGCTAGTTCGCTCACTGCTGAGAAACTTTCGTGGAGTACTAGTGTCCGACTTTTATTCGGCCTACGAATCTGTCGATTGCGTCCACCAGAAATGCCTGATTCACTTAATTCGGGATATAAACGATGACCTGATGAAAGAACCCTTCAATGAAGAAATGAAAACACTCGCTGGTGAGTTCGCATCACTTCTTAAGCCTATCGTTGAGACGGTTGACCGGTTTGGATTAAAGGCGCGTTATTTGCGCAGGCATAAGCTGCGGGTCCGTGGTTTCTTCAAGTGGCTGTCGAGAAACGATTGCAAGAGCGATTTAGCTTTAAAGTGCAAGAAACGTCTTGAGAAGTGGCGCGATTCACTCTTCACGTTTCTCGATCACGATGGTGTTCCCTGGAACAATAACAACGCCGAACATGCCATAAAGGCATTCGCGATGCTGCGTCGGGTTATGGGAGGGGCACCTACTGAAAAAGGCCTGCGCGAGTATTTGATTCTTCTCAGTATTTACGAAACCTGCGCGTTCAAAAACGTGAGCTTTTTGGAGTTCCTTCGGTCGGGCGAACCGGAAATCGATGCGTTTGTGAATCTGAGGGGGCATTGAATAGATTCGGTGATCACCGCGCTTGCAGCGCTAAGCATCTGATGGATGTCAAACCGGCAAGCCACTTAAACATCTTTCCAACACTTGCGCGCCAAGGCAATTCGACAAACAACTAGCCTGGCAGCGTGATGCCGATGTCCGTTTTGAAGCGTGTTCCAGTTCCAAGCGACGCGCCAATTCTGGCTTCAAATCAATTGTTCTACCGTCATATACAGTCGTCTGCTACGTCTTTAACGTACTACGCGAATTGCGTATGCTGAGGCCGAGTGTTCGAGTGGGACGAGACGAAGAGCCAGGACAACCTTGAAAAGCGTGGTTTTGACTTCGAATACGCAGCGCGGATTTTCAAAGGAGGAGATCGACTGGAGTACGAGGACCGGCGTCGCCATTATGGCGAGCGCCGCTTTGTCGCAATCGGAGAAATTGAGGGCGACATCTTGTTCGTAGTTTACACTTGGCGCGGCGCCGGTCGCCGGATCATTTCGGCGCGCCTTGCCAGCAGGAGGGAACGCGATGCCTATCGTCAGACGTTCGGCAAGTCGAATCGGTAAAGGCCGCGTAAATCGGGAGCGCCTGCGAGCATCCAGTGAACGCGAGATTGCCAGGCAGATTGCCTCGGATCAGGACGTCCCGGAGATGACCACGGCCGATTTGCGCAGGGCGCGCCGAATGTACAATCCGCCGGTTCCTGATGTGAAAGCTATCCGTCACAAGCTCGGGCTCTCACAAGCCGAATTTGCTCGACAGTTCGGTTTCAGCGTGCGCACTGTACAGCAGTGGGAACAGAAACGGGCGGTTCCAGACCGTCCTGCCCGGATACTGCTGCGCGTCATTGAGACCGCGCCAAAGGCGGTCGAGCGAGTGTTGGCAGCTAGTGCCTCCGAGTAATCTTAGAGGACGCGCGGGACCGAAATTAACCGAGCTTCACCGAGCAAATCACGAGCTCTTCACAGGTCCGGCACGCGGACGGTACCACTACCCCTCTTCGCCTTATTTAAACATGATAAAATCCATTATCACGCTAGAAACACGGCCCGGGGGCGAAGACCTCGCACAGGATCGCCGACGCGGCGTAACCGGAAATCAATCCCGGAAGCTGCGCCGTTCGGTTCAAGCTCGTACAGTCTCGGAAGCCGTGGAAGCCAAGCCTATCTTGAACTTCGCGCTGCGGTCATTCATGTTGTTCAGCATTGACATGGCGTTTGGGAGGTGGAGGAGGTGGAGGATGACGCAGACGCAAATGATGGCTTACCTGGCCGACAAGATCGGCATCACCAAGCGGCAGGCAAAGTCCGCACTCGACGAACTCAACGATTTAGTGACCCGCCAGCTCAAGAAAGAGGGCTCGCTGCGCTTGGCGGGCCTCGGGGTATTCCGTAAACGCAAGACCAAGGCTCGTATGGGCCGCAACCCGGCTACTGGCGAGCAAATCAAAATTCCGGCGCGGACCCGTTTGCGCTTCACGCCGGCCAAGGCACTGAAGGATTCTGTACTCGGCGCTCGTTAGCCCGTCTAACGGGCGAAACCTTCCGCGCCTCCGGCCAGGCTACCTGAGTCTCGTGGCCTAAGGCGCGCTAGTGGCTGGGCGCGGGGCGCCGAATCATGTCCTTGTAGAGAGCTGATCTGGGGCCGTTCATGGAGGTTCAACTGCACCAAACCCGTGAAGCTTGGTTGAACTATATCGCTGAGCGCATGGCACCTGTGTTCGAAAACTTAGGAGCTCCGTTACCAGCCCAGTTGCGTATTGCGATTGGGTTCACGTCCGGCGGCCGGCGCAGCAGACGGATAGGTGAGTGTTGGGATAATCAGTGCAGCGAGGATCGACATTTTGAGATTTTTATCCGGCCCGACCTGGGTGACTCGAAAGACCTGATGCCGATGCAAGTCGCTGAAATCCTTGGCCACGAGCTGATACACGCTGCAGTCGGTGTTGCGGCGGGTCATGGCAAGGAGTTCCGACGAGTCGCCAGGGGCATAGGCCTCGTAGGGCAAATGAAGGCGACAACCGCCGGGCCTGAATTCCAGAAGGCTATGCAGCCAATACTGGCAGCGGCAGGACCATTGCCCCACGGCAGACTTCATCTAAAGGTGGGAGCTAGCAGCCACTCCAACAGACGCAAAAGGCCATACTCCGGCCGGATCAGGTGCGCGTGTGGCAATTGCGGCTACACCGTTCATACGACATGCAAATGGCTGAATCTGGCCGGAGCACCCCTTTGCCCAAAGCACGGTCAAATGGAAGTAGAGAAGACGCCGTCTCCAACGACAGTCTAGCGGCATTTCGCCGACTGTATTAATTCGTGCGCCGTCCTCAAGCTTCAGCCGTCGGACTAACAGTCACCGCACACCACCTCTTTGAAGGTAAACATTGCTAAGCGGTGACCCTCGATACGGTAACTCTTCATAATGTTAAACGAACATGGCAATTTGTTATGATACGGAGCAGAGGCTCAACCATGAAGCACTATAGCTGCCGCGCAGCGGCCCTTCAGGAACCATTGTGAGGATGAATTCGGTAGATACGTTCAAAAAGCGACTGCGCGAGGAGATCGCTGCGGTCGAGCAAGAAATCCAGGCGCATAATCATCAGGGCGAGGCGTTGCGCAAACGGCTTGAGGGTCTGAAGCGGGCGGTTGAACTGTTCGAGTCCGATCAAGCTGCCATCGCCGAGTTGCTCCAGGCCAGCATAGGTAATGGCAGCGGTATCACTCAGCAGATGGCAACCGCGCCAGCCACAAGAAGACAGAGAGCGGCGGCGAGCCCGAAGGCGCCGGGTGCGCAAGAGCAGCTCGGGCGCCATACTCATATCGGCCGCGGCAAGACAAAGATCGCAGGCGCCCATCCGGTCGCTCGCTCTGCGAGCCGCAACGGCGGCCTCACCCAGGTCGAGATGATGGCCGCGGTTCTCAGGCGCCATCCGCGCCGAACCGTCCGCGAATTAATCGCGCTACTCGCCAAGGAATTTCGCTGGAACACCAACGAGAGCGCGGTTACCGGCAAGCTCTACACGCGCCGGGATAAGTTCGTACACACTCAGCCCGATCGCTCTACCAATCGCCCGGTCACCTGGTCGTTGAAGTAGATTCCGCGTTCGGCACCCGAGGCACTCGACAGAACACTGAGAATTTACCGCGCGACCGGCGAGCGCGTGGCAGTAACTCGCACCGGCAGCGGCGCGTTCGAAGCTGGGAAAGTCGTGAGCAGGGGAGGGCAGGGTGTTCGAAGCTCCAGCTTAGCCAGTGGATTATGTCAACTTGCGGAACTCAACGTCCGCATGACGCCGCCGTCCTATCCTAATGTAAACGGCCGCTGGAAATCGAAGCTGGTTACACCAGATAACTCAAGGTGATGACAGCCGTCAGTAGGGATTCAAACTCAGAGGACCAGAATCTACGACTAGCGTCTGGAGGTAAACTTGCGTTGTTTTGGCCGTTTAATGATGACCGAAGCAACCGCAGCGGCGAGCAAATCTTCGAAATCGACGTCGATACGCACCGGCTTCTGCTCGTTGCGTCTCGGCGAACCGGATCGCCCTTCTAAATTCTTTTTGGCCATTACTTGTTCGCTCGTATCGTTATGGATGTTAATCGCGGAGCCCTTGAAAGACCAGAATCATGTCACATGGAGCTTCCATTCGACCGGAGCGGTAGTGTTGGGGACTCGCTACCAACAACTAGAGTGCTGGCCGCTTGGGCGACTTTCCTGTTCCAAAGCCAAAGCTGACCGAAATGTTGGAATAGCGCTCAAAGGGCATGGGGCGCATGGCAATCGTTACTTGCCAGCGCGGTAGTCTCTACCCGACGTTGCGTGATAAATCAGGTGCGCTTCGGCGGGCGTTTGGTGAGCTGATGCGCTGCTCAAAATGCGGCAGCAATAATCGCGAAGGACGCAAAATTCTGCCAATCTGACGCGGCGTTATCATCGCACCATAGTGCTACGCTGGGGAGGTGAGTGCGGTGCGGACAATCGCGGACGATATTCTCACGTGGTCCTGGTTCTCTGAGCCTCATGGCTATAACTTCAATGGCTTTCTGATTAGCGACCGGACGGGGAATCTCGCCATCGATCCGGTTGAGCCGAGCGAGGAGACGCTCAATGAACTGGCGCAAAGAGGCGTCAGCCGCATCTTGCTTACCAACCGTAACCACGTACGGGCGGCCAACCGGGTACGGGCGAGTACTGGGGCGCGAACAGCAATCCATCCCGGCGATGCTGCGTATGCGCCCGGCCAGGGTGCGGAGCTTGACGACGAGTTGCAGGTTGGCGGCAAGATCGGGCCGCTGACTGTGATAGGCGTGCCGGGAAAATCGGTGGGCGAAGTAGCTTTCCACTGGCAGGAGCGGCGGCTGCTGATAGTGGGAGATGCGGTAGTCGGGAATCCGCCAGGGCGGCTTGGCCTGCTGCGCGAGAAAGTGATGGATGAACCAGCGAGACTGCGTGAGAGCGTACAGCAGCTTCTCGCGCTTGAGTTCGATACACTGCTCGTCGGCGACGGTGAGTCTGTTCTCCATGACGCCCGGCAGCGCCTCCGGGAGCTGGTGGACCTGTTTCCCAAATAGATGCCACTCAACCAGTTCAAACGAGGCGAGGGTCGAGTGCGCGAACTCTGCGGCATGCTTTCAACCTGTTGCTACTGCCTGCGGCTGAAGCTGAGGTGTGTCGCGAATGCCTGGATCACAACGAGATGTCGGGCCACTTTCCGAGTCAGGTCTTTTGGCGAGATCCCAGGTCAGCCGCGCGCAGTTAGCCGATTTTGCAGCAAGTGCGGAACGCCGGTCCGCGTTTCCTCTTAGTGCCTCCTTCTTTTTCAAGCAATGGGCGGGGTTAATAAGCGCCGTACCGGCAGAATGCTCGATGGCCGTACCTGTGCGAAATGCCCGTGGCGTCGCAACCGCAGCCCCATCTTTTTCGACGCGCAGTAGACACTTCGCCCTCGGGGTGTCCCCAGAGTGGGCGCTTGGTCTGATTGTTGACGTTACGCGTTATATTTGTGGCGCAAAATAGGTTTGCAGAAGTGGGAGTGCCCGAATTAGCTGGAGCTATCATTTTGATCCGAGAATCCTCACCGGACAGCGGCATTGCCCGCAAGTTGTACAATTGCGGGCTGAGCATAGGGAATCTGCACCGTCTGCGGATTTGGCCGGCAGCTTAGCTCACCCGAGCGGCCAGCGGTTCGCGGTCGTCCTCGCTGAACGCGGCTGCAAGCAGGATCCGCTACGGACCTGAACCTCGCAACGGTTTCAGACGCAGTATTCGGAGTCGGCTTATGCAGCAGGACCGGATTGGTGCTCAAGCGTGACTCTGCCTGCATGCTCACCATGCGGCAACGTCCGATTATTGCGCCGAGTTCGTCGTTGGCGAGAGCAAGTCGTGTGATTATCCACAGATCGGCTTCGTTATTCACCACAACATTCTGAAACGAGCACATCGGCGCGGTTGGAACCGTCTTCGCAGGGTAGAGAGCTGTCCCCCGCATTCGTTCGGCCAGCTTCGGAAAGTGGCTCTCAAAGCCGAGGACACGCATTTCGAAAATCATCGGCTGAGTCAACGCCGTTAAATCTCACACTCAGCGAAAAAGGAAATTCCCGAGAAATCAGGGCCTTTCGACTAGGCACTTGCCATCCACTTGAATGACTCGCGCAAAGATTCTATTCCGGTCCAATCAAGCCGTTACGTTTGCACAAACATACTAACCGGCACACAGGTGCAGCAGCGGATCTTGTTGGGGGGCAGCGGTTCGCAGGTGTTTAGTTTTAATGGGGGAATTCTCGCCTTAACGCTTGGTAGGCGCAGTCCGGACGGTAAAGGGATTTCACACGCGTCACAGGTTATCCACTATGTGGATAACCTGTAGATGCATGGTGGTTAAAGTGTCACTCCGGTAAGGGCCAACATGGGGCGGGCCGTCAAAACATGGAGGATGATGGTGAACGGCGTGTGGCAAAAAGCGGCTGGCCGTATGCGCGAATCACTCGGCCAGGTGGGCTACGAAACCTGGATAAGACCTCTCAATTTCATCGATTTCCAAGGTCGCACAGCGATAATCGAGGCGCCCAACCAATTTTTCCGTGACTGGGTTGAAGATCGATACCTGGAGCTCATGCAACAGCTGCTTTCGACCGAAATCGGGGAATCCGTCAAAATCAGCCTAACTGTGCGCGAAGACGGGGGCAGGGGCAAACCCTCGAACGGCAACGGCAGCCGCAACATTAACGATCAGCCGTCTAAAGCTGTTGCTAAGGGGACCGACTCAGCGAGCTCACGTGCAAATCCAGCCGAGCGGAGCTCACTCCACCCCGAGCTGGATCCCCGGTTCACCTTTGCACAATTCGTAGTGGGGTCGAGCAACCAATTCGCCCACGCCGCCGCGTTGGCAGTCGCCGACCGGCTTGGCGAGAAATATAACCCGCTCTTTATTTACGGTGGCGTCGGCCTCGGCAAGACTCATCTGGCGACTGCCATCGGACATTATCTTTGGAGCTCGAGCTCCAGTTCTCGCAAGGTGCTGTTCATGCCGGCCGAGGCCTTCATGAATGAACTGATAAACTCGATTCGGCGCGAACGGGTGGGGGAGTTCAAGGACAAGTTCCGCAGGGTCGACGCATTGATTCTCGATGACGTTCACTTTCTGGCCGGACGCGAGCGTACCCAGGAGGAATTTTTTCACACCTTCAACGCACTTCATTCGGAACGCCATCAGATTATTCTGACCTCGGACAAGGTGCCGCGCGAAATCCCGGGGCTCGAAGAACGTCTGCGCAATCGCTTCGAATCGGGTCTGATCGCTGACATTGCGGCGCCGGATTTGGAGACCCGCGTCGCGATTTTGCAAAAGAAGGCCACGCTCGAAGGTCTCGCTCTGCCGAGCGAGGTTGCGATGTACATCGCGCAGAACGTTTATTCGAACGTGCGCGAGCTGGAAGGGTGCCTGACCCGGCTGGCCGCCCTTGCCTCAGTTACCGGGTCGCCGATCACAATCGAGTTTGCACGCCAAGCCCTGCGAGACCTGATTCGGACCTATGAAAGCAAACCCGACATCGAAGCTATTCAACGGGTCGTTTCAAATTGCTTTCATATTCGTCTGGCGGATCTCAAATCGAAGAAGCGCACGCAGCGCATTGCGTTCTGCCGGCAAGTCGCGATGTATCTTTGCCGTAAGATAACCAGCAACTCTTTTCCCAGCATCGGCGACCACTTCGGCCGCGACCATTCGACCGTGATCCATGCTTTCAATCTGATTGAGCGCCGCGTTAACAATGATTCGGCCTTTCGGTTCTCGATCGAAAAGATTGAACGCGGACTAAAGAACGCTCCGGCGAGCGCAGTTCCATATGACACTGGAGATTACGGCCAATCGGTTGGGCAAGCCGGAGGATAAATCTTCTTCAGGTCTACCTGTGAGCTGACCGGAATGCGGTAGGAAACTCCGAGTCTCCGGCGCCATCAACCGCCGATCTGCGGTGTCGACCGAGCTTCGCGCTCTTTAAAGGTGTCGTTGAGGTCGAGGCGCACATTTTTAGGGCAGCAAGCCACGACCAAGTGCTCCGGGCGCGAGGTTTAGGAATGTCGCCTTCTTAGCTGGAAGCCATGGAGAACCGCTAACATGCCTCACGCCATCATCCGCGGCGGCGATGGTCGTAGACACGAAGTAGATTTTGAAGACGGAGAGATTCGCATCGAAGTGTATTCCAGCGATGAGACGGTCGAGATCCTCGTCGAAGCAGTCAACAACCTCGCGCCTTCGGATCGCCGCCGGTTTGTGCTCCTCAACATACCAAAGCATCTTTTCTCGTCCGCGCTCGGCGCGGCGGCGCTGCGGAAGGGAACGCCAGGACCGCGGCGAGCATAGATGAGCCCAGCCATGGTTGAATTGAATCCTTACGCAAGTCGAAACACGGGGCCGGCGGAGAGCTCACCGCGGTGGCTTCGGCGCGGCGCTACAAGTTCAGCCGGCGATAGTGACACCATGTTTGATGATTGGGAGCGAGCGCAAGCGTTTGCCGGTTGCGGCGAAGACTGCGTTGACGAGCGCCGGCGCTATCGGGGGGACTCCCGGCTCGCCGATCCCGCCCATCTCGTCACCGCTCTGGATAATCGAGACCTCGATCACCGGCATCTGGCCGATCTGCAACATCGGGTAGGTGTTGAAGTTGGCCTGCTGCACGCGGCCCTGCTTGAGCGTGATTTCACCGAATAGCGCGGCAGTCAGACCAAAGACGATGCCGCTCTGCATCTGGGCGGTGATGCTCGCGGGATTGACGGCCAGCCCACAATCGACCGCGCAGTCGACGCGATGCACGCGCAGGCCGTCCTTGCCGATCGAGATCTCCACAACCTCGGCCACGATCGAGCCGAACGCCTGATGCATCGCGACGCCGCGGAAATGGCCGGCGCTGGGCGGCTGATGCCAATTCGCCATCCCGGCTGCTTTGTCCAGCACCGCAAGATGCCGCGGCTTGTTGGCCAGGAGTTCGCGGCGAAAAGTCAGCGGATCGCGTCCCGCGGCGTGCGCCAGCTCGTCAACCAACCCTTCGACATAGAAGCCGGAGATGCTGTTGCCGACTGACCGCCAGAACCCGACCGGCACACCAACCTCCTTCATCGCATATTCGATGCGGAGGTTGGCTGGTGCATAGGGTGATTCGATCGCGCCCTCGACCGAACTGGGATCGAGGCGGTTTCTCACGCGCTGCGGGAAGACCCGCGTCATGATCGAAGGTGAGACGATCTTGAAGTCCCAGGCAGTCACCTTGCCGCCGGCGTCGAGACCGGCGCGCAGCCGCGCCAGCGAAACCGGACGGTAGAAGTCGTGCTGAATGTCCTCCTCCCGCGACCAGATCAGTTTGACCGGCTTACCGGCTGCCTTGGAAACCATTACGGCCTGCACGATGTAGTCGACCTCGCCTCTGCGCCCGAACCCGCCGCCGAGATAAGTGGTGTTGATCTTCACCCGCTCGGGCGACAATCCGAGTGCGTCGGCCACCGCCCGCTGTGCCGATCCTTGGATCTGGAGCGGGGCCCAGACCTCGCAGCCGTCGGCGCGCACGTTAGCCGTGGCGTTCATCGGCTCCATCGTGGCGTGCGCGAGGAACGGCGCCGTGTAGGTCACGTCGACAGTTTTTGCCGATTGGCGCAAAGCCGAGATCGCGTCGCCGCTGCTTTCAGCAATCGCACCTTCAGTGGCAAGTTCCCCATGAAGGGTCGCGGCGATGCGCTCGCTGTCGAGTGCGCCATTCGCCCCGTAGTCCCATTGCGGCTTGAGTGCCATCAGCCCTTTTTTGGCCGGCCAATAACCGTTCCCGACGACGGCCACCGCGTTGGGAAGCTTGACCACTGCCTTGACCCCATTGACCGCGAGGGCCGGCTTGTCATCGACCGCCTTGAGCGTGCCGCCGAACACGGGGCATTGCGCGATAGTGCCGACCAGCATCCCGGGCACGCTCACGTCGATCCCGAATCTTGCACTGCCATCGACCTTGGCGGGCGTGTCCAAGCGTCTGGTCGCCCTGCCAATCAGCTTCCAGTCGCTGCGCGGCTTGAGCGGTACGTTTGCCGGAACCGGCAACCTGGCGGCCGCGTCGGCCAAAGCGCCGTAACTCTCATTTTTGCCGCTCCGATGGGTGATGCGACCGTCGGAGGCTTTGCATTCAACGACCGGAACGTGCCATTTAGCGGCCGCCGCCTGGCGCAACATCTCGCGCGCGGCGGCGCCGGCCTGCCGCAGCGGCACAAAGAACGCCTTGGTGCTGGTGCTGCCGCCGGTACCCTGCATATGAAAGATCGGATTGACGTAGGCCGGGCCGACCGGCGCAAACTCGACGCGTATCTGTCGCCAATCGACCTCGAGTTCCTCGGCAATCAGCATCGGCTCTGAGGTCGCGACCCCCTGGCCCATCTCGGAGTTGGGGACGATCACTGTGACCGAACCGTCGGCCGCGATGCGCAGGAACGCTGTAAGCATAGGTTGTATGTCGGCGGTGGTGGTGTGGCCGCGAAGCGGCGGCAGCGCCACGCTAATTACCAGGCCGCCGACCGCGGCAGCGCTGACCTTGAGGAAGCGGCGGCGGCTGAATTCGCAAACGGGCATCACTGTAGCGGCCATGACTTCCTTTATGCCGCGGCGGCGCGATGGATCGCCCGGCGGATGCGATCATAGGTGCCGCAGCGGCAGATGTTGCTGATCGCGGAATCGATATCGCGGTCGCTCGGCTTGGGGGTCTGCGCAAGCAGCGCCGCCACCGCCATGATCATGCCCGACTGGCAGTAGCCGCATTGCGGCACATCCTCCGCGATCCAGGCGCGCTGCACACGGTGGCTGCGACTGGGCGATAGGCCTTCGATGGTTGTGATTGACGCGGTGCCGACGCTGCTGATGGGCGTGATGCAGGAACGGGCCGCGGCGCCATTGAGATGCACCGTGCAGGCGCCGCACATCGAGATGCCGCAGCCGAACTTGGTGCCGGTCAGGCTGAGTGTGTCGCGCAAAACCCAGAGCAACGGCGTGTCGTCGTCGACATCTACGACGTGCTCCGTTCCGTTCACAGTGATTTTGTAAGCCATGGTCTGCCTCGGGTCATGACGGCGTCGGTGACATCTAATGCCTCCGCGAGCGGGTCCTCAATTTGCGAAGCTCCCTACCTATAGCGGCAACCTTCATTCCAACCCCAGTCATCAGGGACCTTTTACGCCCAGTTGCTGTCGGAAAGGTATGACAGCGTTCATGGGTGCGAGGCTCAACGGGATCGGCTGATACCGCGTGGTCGCGTATGTAGCCAAGCTGCGCATTCAAAGGGCGATGGATAGCAAACATCTGCGACGCGTGAAAACCGCACAGAGTTGAAGCGTTACTTCAGAATTTAATTCGTTCGACTTCGTCCAGCGAAATCTCATCCCGGGTCCGATCATACAGTTTGGTGGTCCGTGGCGACTGGTGTGCCGCGATTTGCTGCGCATGCTCCAAGGTGCCGCCATTTTGCAGGTAGGCCGTAATCCCCGTGGCGCGAAAGGTATGACAGCAGGTGGAGTAGGGGAGGCCGGCTCCTTTGGCCCGGCGCTTGATCATGTACAGCACGTCACTGCGTATCATTGCATTGTCGGTCAGCTTATCCCCTCTTTTAAAGGTCCGGAATAGCGGTCCCTTCTTATCGTCGCCAATGCCGGCCGTGGCGATCCAGGCATCAAGGTATTCGTCCAAGCTGTGATGGCAGGGCACCTCATGCCGTTTGCCACCTTTCTCATGAAGCCTGAGCCAGAGGAGCGGCGACCCTGCTGAAAATAGTCCTCCACCCGCAGGCTGACGACCGCACTAACGCGGGCAAAGGAGTAGCCCATCAGCCCGAGCAGGGCACGGTCACGGAGGCCGATGAGTTCGCTAGTATCGATAGATTTCAGCAGCTGGCGCATCTCGGCGCCGGAAAGCACCGGGGTCTTGCCACGGGTGACCACGAACTTGGGGCCGCGCACCGAGCCGGCGGGGGTGGAGACCAGGACGCCACCCGTCACCAGATAGTCGACAGCTAACGCTCGACAAGTTATGGCCTCGTTTCTAGCTAACCCCTCAGCGCCGGAACGATCGACTACTGTCTAAAAATCCGAGACTGCGACGAACTAGCAACGCGCGGTGAATTGAAATACGACGGTATCATTCACTATCAAAGGGCGGCTACACAGCCATGTGATGTGCTAAAAAGAAGGCGCTATGAAGCTAAACAAAGCTGCAGCACTCTTGCTGCTCGCATATCTCCTGGTGCCGGCAGGCGGGCAATCTTTGCTTGCTCAAACGCTCGACCCCTCGGGTGCTTTGCTGCCGCGCTATTTCATAATTTTGCTGAATCCGGTAAGCCAGCTCTTTTCCCAAATCACTAAGCAAGCTAGCACCGGAAGGAATTCAACCGCCGTTGGAAAGCCCAAAGCCACACGCGCAGTGTTTTTTACGAATGACGACGGCGGCTTGAAGGTCACGATCACCTCAGACCGATATAGAAGCTTGGATGATGCCGCGGCCGCATATCAGGAGGCTTTGGAAAAGAGCGCGTCGGTGCCGGGGTTTCAGCCGATTTCTATACCTCCCGTAGGACAGAAGTCCTTCGCTGGCACGGTGACCCAGGCTGGCGAAACCCATGTGGGTATCGGCGTGTTGGACGGTCGGTTTGTTCTAGGAGCAACGCTGGCCGGTTTCGATGCCACTACTGACAACGTCAACAATCTGGTCATTCTCGCGCGCGAAGAGGAGGCAGCAACCAATGCTGCCGCCGGGGCGCAAAGCTCACATAACTCGAACTAACACTGTGCGCGAATCCACATAAATTGCCGCCGCCAAGCATTGCGCATGATGGCGCCACTCTCCGCGTCACTGCGTGTTTATCACCGGGTTAGGGAATATTTTTCTTGAACAATGGCCGCAAACTGTCACATTCCTCTGCTGGTGGGGGGAGACTCGAACGGGAGAATGGCAGTCGAGGAACAACCATCGAATCGGACTGAGCTCGTATTTTGCTCAGACACAGCTCGCGATAACGGATGTAAGAACCTGGCCGCTATCCCCTATCATGCCCCGGGCACCGGGTCGTCGGCTTGCTCGATGCCCAGCGACGATTTTGCCCACAGTCGAGCCCGTGGGATTCGTCGACGTCTTTAAATTTCTGGTCCAGCGCCACCGCCGGCACGAAGTGCACAGCGACTTATCGCCTTGACAGCCGGCGAGTGCAATCCACCTAACCTCCACGCAAGCACCTTCACCTACCCTGCCCCATCAGTCGTTTGAAAATCTCCACTGATTTACCACCGTCGTCACTCAACTCTCTTCGTTAGACCAGATCGTTTGTTCTTGCGGTCTCTGCACGACCTAGCCTGACCACTTCCCCTTGCCACCCTATAAGGGTACCGGCAGCAGCCCTGCGAAGAGTTACCCCAAATGACCATCAATCACGCTCCTAGCATGTTTGCGATACTAGACGTCTCAGTGCGAAACTGCTCGAGCACAAAAGGACATTCCCGAACATGGGCTACAACTTTGGTTTGGACATTCGCCAGGGTAGGTGGACGAGCTCGCTAGTATTTCGAGCAGCAGTGCTGGCGCTGACGATGTGCTTGGTTACGTGCGGAGTCGGCCATGCCAGCCAGAGCGGTGACGGCCGCCACACTCGAGATTTTAGCTTTGCGGCCGGTCCGTGTCCGGAGAGTCAAGCGGCGAGTCTAGCTGCTCTCAAGGCGCAATGTGGCATTCTCACCGTGCCGGAGCATCGTCCCAACCCCCGCGGACGCACAATTCAACTGCCCGTGGTCAGGATACCGTCGGTTGCGCAACCGCCCAACCCCGATCCGGTTGTCTATCTCGCCGGCGGTCCTGGCACCAACGCAATCCCACAGGCGCCGATTCTTGTACAAGTTGGGCTTAACCAGAACCGCGATCTCATCATCATGAATCAGCGTGGGGTTGCGCTTACCCGGCCCGCGCTCACCTGTCCCAACATCGACCGCTTCAATATCGAAGCGGTTGGCCTCCGATACGACTCTCCCGATACCGGGAGGCTGCATGTGGCGGCGACGAAGGAGTGCCATGATGCCTTGGTCAATCAGGGGATTGACCTAAGTGCCTACAACACGACTGAGAATTCCGCCGACTTCGCCGATCTGCGCAAGGCGCTCAGAATCGCGCACTGGAACGTTTATGGCCTGTCCTACGGCACCTATCTCGCCCTGAGTCTGATGCGCGATCACCCTGAGGGCATTCGCAGCGTCATCATCGATTCGGTCCAGCCACCCAGCGTGGCGACGCTTGGTTGGACCTGGACGAACGCCAACGAAGGCATCAATAACATATTTCGGGCGTGTGACGCTCAGCCCCGCTGCAAACGTAAATACGGAGACCTGGCTAGCGCCTTCGCTAAGCAGGTCAGCCAACTTGAAGCCAAGCCATTAAAAATAAGGGGACGGTACTCGCCAGATGCCAAGCCGGTGAAAGTGGTGCTCGATGGGGGAGCGCTGGTCAATTGGCTAGCCTCGGTTCCGGATCCGATTATGCAGATCCCTTCCTATCCCTCGGCTATAGCGGAACTGGTTCAGGGAAGACCAACGCAAATCGCTAATTCGCGTGCTGCCTTGGCGGATCCGGCAGGGATTGGCACAGTCGGCTACGGCCTGCTGTACGGGGTAATCTGCAGGGAATGGGTACCGTTTGAGCCCGAATCTCAAATCCTCGCGCAGGGGCTGCTCGCTTTCCCGACGTATCCAACCTCGGTCCTGTCGCTGGCGCCGCACCTGCCGTTCATGACCGAGGATTGCGGTGTCTGGAACGTGCCCAGAGCGCCCGACTCTGAGCGTAGGGTGACGATAAGCTCTATCCCAACGCTCGTCATGGCCGGCAGCTTCGACGGCAAAACTTCACCGCAGTGGGCGTTGTACGCTGCGAGGACGCTGCAAAATTCGACTACGGTGGTAATTCCCGGCGCCGGCCATGGGGCACTGTTCCTCATCGGCCTGCCGCCGGACACGCCCGCGCAGTCTTGTGCACGCAGCGTGGTCGCGTCTTTTCTCTCGGCACCGATGGATCCCGACGTTAGTTGTGTGGCCAATCTCAGGCCGCTGCCATTCACCATCTCGGCCACGATGTTTCCACCCGACCAAATCGACCAAGAGCTGCAGGAGCTTCCCTTGTTGGAGGCACCCATGAATTAAGGAATTTCAACTATGTATGAGTCTTACACGATATTCGATAACTGCTCATCCGCCGGATGGCGGGTCCGCGGCGCTCCCATCGAGGCGGAGAAGGCGCCATGACCCGCAATATATCGCGGCGGCAATTTATGTCCTTGATGGGGGGTGTCGCGGCGACGGCAATCGGCTGGGGCGTCTCCGCCGACGATAGCGACTCCCTCGCCCCGGCTCAAATTAAAGCGGCCGAGCGCATCGTACAGAAGCTCGTCTCCTCAAATGCGGTTCCCGGCGTAACCTACTCGATAGGAAACATGCGCAGAACTCTGGCGACGGGGGCCTTCGGCCTAAGGCTGATTTCTCCTCGCGCTCCGATGAATCGCCGCACGCGTTCCGCTCTGGCATCTGTAAGTAAGCAATTTGTTTCGGCGGCAGCTTT
>Ga0306922_10000401_pt1 | contig 35803 bp, 31 predicted proteins | sample sta12Cox44000082_FD_203758 | JGI IMG/M metagenome (GOLD analysis project Ga0306922, IMG submission 203758) | Lab enrichment of tropical soil microbial communities from Luquillo Experimental Forest, Puerto Rico - statoxic.12C.oxic.44.000.082 (v2)... | ecosystem: Environmental > Terrestrial >... | reverse complement strand
AAGCTGGTCCGCGCGATTCGGAGCCCGGCTTTCTTTTTCATCCAGAAGCCGTTCGATCGCGAGGTGCTCAGGACGCTGGTTGATCGATGCCTCGAGTTGAGATGGCGGCGGCAGGACCATCGGCGCCACCTCGCTCGGCTAGAAACGGAGATGGCCGCAGCGCGCGCATTTCAGCAGGGGCTTCTGCCCGACCGTGAGGCGATCGTTCATCGACTCGCCATCAGCTGCCGGTACACGCCCTGGTCGGGTCTCGGGGGCGACTTGTACGATTACGCTCGCGCGAACGGAGGGCAGACAGCACTGCTCATCGCGGATGTGTGCGGCCACGGCGCGTCGGCCGCGATGCTGACGGGCATCGTGAAGAGCGCCTTCCATGCGTCGCACGCGGATGGTTACGATCCGCTTGCCGTCGTGAATCGAGTGTGGGGCGCCCTGACGGCGTTCGGACCCGAGCGCTTCGTCACGTTGTTTACCGCCTTGATCGCGCCGGATGGGCGCCGACTACGGTATGTGAACGCCGGCCACCCACCAGGCGTTCTCTGGGGACCCGCGCGTGACGCCGTGTGGTTGAAAAGCACGGGGCCGCTGGTCTCCCCCGTATTGCCCGCGTGCCGGTGGGAAGCGCTAGTCATCGCAATTGACGAGGGCGATCAGCTTCTCCTGTATACCGATGGCGTGTCGGAAATCCTCGCAGACCCTGACGGCTTTGTGGAGACCCGCTTCAAGAGCATCATCGATCGGACATCAGGTGGGGCGGCGTTGCTCGACGCGTTTCTTGTCGACGTGCAGCGCGAGCTCGGCGGTCGTGAGCTGCCCGACGATCTGACGCTCATGACGGCACGCGTCCTTCCGATGGAGCATCGAGACAATGCCTCTTCGTCGCCGGAGGGAAACTAATCCAGACAGCTCGAGCGCCCTTTTCCGTTCACACCCGTTCAAGGGCTTGGAGGTGGCTTTGATGCCGGATACATGGCAAGGGTCAGAGACGACGACGGCGCTACAGGCGCTGAATCGTGCCAGAGCCCGACTGTGGTCGTTGATCCCCTCGGTGGCAGTCGCAATCGCGGTCCTGCTCGCCGCGGACGTCTCGGGACGCGCTGGCCGTCGCGACTCCACCCAAGGGGACGATCGCTCTGCCCCTCTGTTGCGCGGAGCGATCGATATTCACGTGCACACGGATCCCGACAACGTGCCGCGGTCGATCGATGGCCTCGACGCGGCGAAAATGGCCCTCGCGAGCGGCATGCGCGGCATCGTGCTCAAGAATCACTACGATCCGACGGCGGGGCTGGCGTTCCTGGCGCGTAAAGAGGCCCCAGGCCTTGAAGCCTTCGGCGGCATCGATCTCAACCTTCCTGTCGGCGGCATGAACGCGGCGGCGGTGGAGCATCTGACGCAGGTCGCGGGCGGCTGGGGCAAGGTCGTGTGGATGTCGACGTTCGATGCCGAGAACCAGGTTCGCTACTCGAAGGAAAATCGCCCGTTCGTCAGCGTGGCGCGCGACGGCGCGCTGCTTCCCGAAACCAAGGCGGTCATTACGGCAATCGCCCGACACGATCTCGTGCTCGCCACCGGTCACACATCCGCGAGCGAAGCTCTCTTGCTTCTGCAGGAGGGACGCCGTCAGGGCGTCAAGCACATGGTGGTCACGCACGCGATGAATCCGCCGATCGAGATGGACGTCGCCGGCATGCGCGCGGCGGTCAAGGAAGGGGCTTTCATCGAGTTCGTCAGCGGTGGGCTGAGCGAACCGGGCGCTGCCTCGAGGCTCGATAGGTACGTCGCCGCGATGCGCCTGATCGGCCCCGGGTCCTGCATCGCCTCATCCGACCTCGGCCAGAAGGGCAACCCGCTGCCTCACGTTGGGTTCGCGGCGTTCGTGCAGGAGCTGCAGAAGCGGGGCCTGGCGGCGAGCGAGACGGATCGGATGACGAAGGAGAATCCAGCGAAGCTGCTCGGACTGCGTTCACGTCAAGACTAGAACGGAAGTGAGTTGCGGCGGCGCGCATGGTCCCCGCCGGAACGAACCAACACGCCTCTGTTGTCGCGGCGACCGCTCTCGAGCGTGAGTACGGGCTAGCCGGCTGAGCGGTCTCGTGCGACACTGAATCTTCCGCTCAGCTGTCTCATCCGAGATCCCCCACGGCAAAAATTTTCCTATTGCTGAGTCCTCGCCGTCTCATGTGGGTCATCCGTTTCCCGGGCTCCATACGGACATGTCGCAGGCATGTGATGTTTTCACATCCTCCCCACGCATGTGCTGGCACGTCTCCTGCTAAGACGTTCGGACCGCGATGGGCTAACTGCGCCGTTTCGGTCAGGAGGTCTCCTTGCTCCGGGTTGCCCTCGTGGGATGCGGCAAGGCTGCGGAAAACCATATCCGCGAGATTCGGAAGCTCTCCGGCGCATCGCTCGTCGCGGTGTGCGACATTGAGCCGTTGATGGCCGAGCAGCTGGCGGTCCGGTACCGCATTCAAAAGCACTTTTCGGATATGGACGCCATGCTGGAGACCGAACGGCCTGATGTCGTGCACATCGCGACTCCCCCGCAATCACACCTGGCGCTGGCGGTGAAGGCGCTGGACGCCGGCTGCCACGTGCTGGTTGAGAAGCCGCTGACACTCTGCTACGGCGATTCGCAGAAACTTGTCGCCCACGCGGTCAGCCGCGAGCGAAAGCTGACGATTGGCTACAACTATTACTTCGATCCCATCGCGCGCACGATGCGCAAGCTCTTCGCCGAGGGTGTGCTCGGAAGGCCAGTACACATCGAGAGTTTCCTTGGCTATGACTTGTCGGGGTCGTTCGGGGCGTGCGTCTTTGCTAACAGCGAACACTGGGTGCATCGGCTTCCGGGAAAGCTGGTCCACAACGTGATCGACCATCTCCTGAACAAAGTGGCCGAGTTCATGAGCGATCAGGTGACGGTGCAGGCACGCGCCTGGCAACGCGCCACGCATCGTCATCCGACATGCAGCATGCCGGATGAGCTGCGATTGATGCTCTTCGACGCCGGCACCTCGGCGTTCGCCACGTTTACGTCCCATGCGCAACCGGTCGCCCATTTTCTGAACGTCTACGGTACGAAGAACACCGCGCGGCTCGATTTCGAGGCCGGGACGATCGCCTTATCCTCCACAGCCGCGCTTCCTGGCGCCCTTGGGCGTCTGAGCCGCACATTCGGTCAGGGATTTCAGTGTTTGCGTGAAGGGTCGAAAAACGTGATCCGATTCGTCCGCTCGGAATATTACGCCCTTGCCGGGCTCAATTTCCTGATCAACGCGTTCTACGACAGCATTCGGCAGGATGCTCCGGTGCCCGTTCCATACCAGGACATCCTGAAAGTCGCGGCCATGAGCGAGGCCGTTTTCGCCCAACTGCGAGAGAACCGGTCGCTCGTGGCATGACGGTCCTGGTCACCGGATCCACGGGATTCCTGGGCGCGGCCGTGATCGAGCGGCTCCTGGCACGTGGCGCCAAGCGCATTCGGTGCCTTGTTCGCCCCAGCAGCGACCAAGCTCGGCTCGCAGCGCTCGCCTCCGCATACAGCGCCGGTCGCGTGGAGGTGACGATCGGCAATCTTCAGTCGGCGGCCGGCATCGAACGCGCGCTCATCGGTGTCGACACTGTCTACCATCTGGCGGGTGCGATGCGCGGTCCGCCGGCAGGAATCTTCCTGGATACCGTCGTGGCGTCCAAGCGCCTCCTGGACGTCATCGCCTCTCATCCTGTCAAGCGATTTGTTCTTGTCAGCTCGCTGAGCGTCTACGGTCTCGCCGATGTGCCCGTCGATCGGCTCATTGACGAAACGACCGGGCTCGAGTCGCATCCCGAGCGGCGGGACGCCTACTCGTACGCGAAGCTTCGGCAAGAGCTGGTGGTCCAGGAGCATGCCGCTAGAGCCGGCTTCCAGCTCATGATCCTGCGGCCCGGAACGCTTTATGGACCCGGCGGGCCGGCGTTCTCTCCGCGCGTCGGGCTCACGGTGCCGGGATGGCTGCTCCATTTGGGCGGCAACAACGTGCTGCCCCTGTCACACGTCTCGAACTGCGCCGAGGCGGTTGTTCTCGCGGGAACGAGCAACCGTCTGGAGGATGGAGCGTACAACGTTGTCGATGACGATCTGCCGACGGCCGCTGAGTACGTGCGGCGCTTCAAGAGGGAAGTCGGGCGTGTCAGGTCGATTCGTTGTCCCTTCTTCGCGACGATGCTGTTGTCGCAATGGGCGGAGCGTTGGCACGTGTCGTCAAGAGGTCAGATCCCACGTGTGCTGACACCGTATTGCACGGCGAGCTTGTGGCGCGGGCACCGCTTCGACAATCGCAAGCTTCGGCGTGCAGGTTGGACGCAAGTGGTGTCCACACGAGACGGCCTGACCCGTGCTTTCGACGACTTGCGGTCCCGTTCTCAAGCGGCGACTCGCCTGCCAGCGGTGACAAGAACTGATGGCCTCGGCTGACTTCGCGGTCACTACCGGCCCGAGAGGTCTCGGGGCGCAGTCGCCAACGTCGCGGACTGCGTCGCCAGCCACTTTGCAGCGTCGGATCGAGCTGCTCGTGGCGGGCCCCTCTCTGCTTCAGTGGCTCGGTGGCCAGGAAGTGCAGGCCGATCTGCTGGTCAGGAATTGGTGCGACGACCCGGACGTGCGGGTCGCTTTCATTCCACATAATCCGGTCGCCCCGCGCGGGCTGCGATGGACCGAGCGCGTTCCGGCTCTGCGGACGGTGGTGCGCTTGCCGGCCCGCCTGTCCTCGCTTTATCACGCGGTGCGACGATCGCACATCGTCCATATTTTTTCAGCGTCACACTCCTCCTTCCTGATTGCGACGCTGCCCGCGTGGTGTGTCGCTCGGCTGCTCCGGAAACGAACGCTCATCCACTACCACAGCCCGCGAGGCTCCGAGCACCTGCGCCGCTCGCGCCTGGCGCGGCTCGTCCTGCGCGGGAGCGACGCCGTTGTCGTGCCCTCCCGATACCTCGCTGAGATCTTTGCAGTCTATGCGGTGCCGACCGAGATCGTCGCCAACGTCATCGACGCGGCCGTCCTGCGCTTTCGTTACCGTCGAGTCATCCACCCGCGACTGGTGTGCACGCGGAATTTCGAATCGAGATACGCCGTCGATCTCGTCGTGCGGGCGTTTGCCGAGATCAACAAGGAAATTCCGTCGGCGCGGTTGCTGCTGGCAGGGAGGGGCCCGCAGGAAGCCACTATTCGCGCGCTGGTCGCCGAGCTTGAACTCGGCAACGAGGTCGAGTTCTGCGGAGCAGTCCCGCGGGACCGCATCGGCACGATTCTGGATCGCGCCGACATCTTCGTGAATGCCTCGCGTATGGACAATATGCCTGTCTCGATCCTGGAGGCGTTCGCCGCCGGCCTTCCGGTCGTGAGCGCGGCGAGCGGAGGCATTCCGTACCTCGTGGAGCACGAGCGGACCGGGCTGCTGTCGGAGGTCGGAGACGCCTCCGCGCTCGCGCAGAATGTGCGGCGGATCATCTCCAACCAGGCGCTAGCGCGCCGGCTCGCCGGGAACGCCTTCGAGGAATCGTCACGCTTCAGGTGGCCGGCGATTCGGGCGGAATGGCTGCGGACCTACCGCGCGCTCGCTCGAGTCGACGCCGGGCACGCTCCAACCCGGGTTCAGTCGGGAAGAGCGCCTGCCGGAGCTGACGCACAGCGCTGAATCAGCTGGCATTACAACACTTGGCGCATCTCGAAGAGTACTAAAAATGGACGTGTGTCCGACAGACGTCGTCTTTGCACCCGCCGAACGAATCTGGCACTTGCTGATGGACGCGGGCGAGCTCACCCATTGGTCGGGGACGAAACTGGTCGAGGGCCCCGCACGTTTGTCGAGCGTTGGCGATCGGCTCGTCCTTCGAGCCGGCATCTTTCACATCACGTTTGACGTCCTCGACGTGCGGGCCCCGCGGCAGCTCACCCTCGACATCGGGCTGCCATTTGGCGTGAGAAACCACGAGCGGATTGAGATCACCCCGATCAACGCCAACTCGTGTCGGGTCACGTTCAATTGACACTTCGACTTCCTGCCAGGCTGGCAGGGACGGCTCACGGAGACGGTCCTTGGCCGCCGGCTCATCCTGGGTCCCATCAACTCGCTGAGGCGCTTGAAACAAGCTGCCGAGCAGCGCGCCTAAAAGTCGACGGAGATGCCGACCGAGGGCAGAAGGGGCGCCATCGAGCCGAATCGGGGCCACGCCTGATCCTGGAGGTTGCCGCCCACGCCCATGTACCGAAGGTTGCGGTCATTCGTCGCGTTGAGCGCCTCCGCGTAGAGCGTCATCTTCCACCGGTCATGCACGAAGGACTTGTTCAGACGCTGGTCGAGGCGCTGGTAGGACGGCATTCTCGACGCGTTTCGCGCGTCGACGACCGTCGAGTCCCCGGTCGTGAAGTCAGAAACGGAGAAGTAGCCGGGAACGGGCGAGCCGCTCGCATAATTGAAGCGGGCGCTCAAGTTGACGCTCGGTGTCAGACGATAACTGCCATACAGGTTCAGGGCGTGCCGAATGTCCGTGTCGCTGTCGAACCACGCGCCGGTCGCCAAGTCACGCGCACGATTGAAGCCAAGCGTGTAGCCGACCCAGCCCGTCAATTTGCTTGCGCTCCGCCGCTGCAGAATCACCTCCACGCCGCGCGAGTACCCATCGTAAGCGTTCGTCCAGCGCGGCACCGAGGTCGGCCACGTGACACCGCCGGCTTGCAGACGCGGGTACAGGTCAGGCGCGTCCAGGACGTTGCGGTCCTCCCGGGCGTACGCCTCAACTCGTAAGCGCGTCTGCGGGCCGAGACGGCGCTCGAACGCGGCAACGTAATGCGTGGAGGTCTGTGGCGAGAGCGGTGCGTTCGCTCGCGCGAGCTCGATCATGTCGATCTCCGGAAATTGCGCATAATGGCCCCATCCGAACTCGATCTTCGACTGCCGTGTCAGTTGAAACATGGCCGATGCGAACGGAAGGATCGGCTGTTCATCGATGCGGCTGTTCCGTTGCCATCGGAGACCTCCCGTGAGGCGCAGTCGGCCCGCCAATGATTCCCATTCCTGCTCTGCGTACGCATTCAGCGAGTGAGCGGTGCCTTGATACGCGTTGGCTGCGCGCCAGATCGGATCTTCAAGGAGTGACAAGTACGACGTGCCGTTCTCCGAGGACCTGTGCGCCGCGAAGCCCACGCGGAGCGGCGAACCCGACCGCCAGGCCCACGTCAGGTTGGCTTGCCCGCCGGCATCCGAGTACTGACTCGATGCGAGCGCGACGTTCGTCTGCGAATCCGCCTCGTCCTGAGTGTGCTGATAGACGGCCGTCGTGCTGAGGACAATCGTGCTGGCCGGGGTGTACCGCCAGTTCGCCTTGACGAGGTCGGTCGACCCCGTGCTGCCAAACACCGGGTTAGGACCGAAGCGCTTGGCCGCTGGGACGTCAGCAGTTGACGGAGTATCCTGCGCCCCGGACTCGTAGCTATTGGTCCCGGCCAGAACGTGTAGCGACAATGTGTGTTGAGGGGTCACGTCGTACGTCGTCTTGCCCTGAACATCCTGGAACGTCACGCTCTCGCTGCCGTTGCCGCCCAGCTGGCGGGTGACATACGCGAGATGACTTCGCCGAGCGGCCACAAACCAGGATCCCCGCTTGTCAGTCGTCAGCGGACCCTCGCCCACCACGTTGACGTCGGAGACTCCAACCGAGGCGTGAAACGACGTTTTGTCGCGGCTGCCGTCGCGCGTGTCAGCCGCCATCGACGCTCCGATGGTGCCACCGAACGCGGGCGGCGGCGCCGCCGACATCAACGTCATGCCGCCGAGCAGCTGATCGTTGAGCGCGGAGATGGAGTAGCCGTCTCCCAGCCCGGCGAAGCTGTGCGTCGGCGCCCGCAGCGGGACATCGTCCAGGTACACGCCAATCCGCGCGAAGGGGGCGCCGCGAACGGAAAACTCCGCGTGGAAGTCATCTGGCGACGTCACGCCGGGCAACGTGCTCATCGAGCGCATCGGGTCGTCCAGCAACACACTGCTGAGGTTCCGGATCTCTGCGGCGCCGATTCGGATCTGCGATGGACTTCCCGGCACAACCGACACGAAAGGATCGGCCTTGACGGTCACGTCTTCACTCAACCGGACCGTGTCTCCGGTCAACGCGATCGCCACTGTCGTTGTCTGGCGGGTTGACACCAGCACTTGTTCTCGGTCGAGGCGATAGCCCACAGTCTCTGCGATAAGCGTGTGCTCGCCAGGTGCCACATCGTCGAACGTGAACTCCCCCCTATCGTTGGTCACCGTTTCGCGTGACGTGCCGTCAATGCGGATGCGGACTCGCGCCAGCCGTTCGCCGCTGGACGCATCGGAGACAGTCCCGGCGAGTTGAGAGCCGTCGAGGGCGATAGCGCTCGGTGCCAACGCGAAAATCAGCGCCAATGGCAGAAGGACAGAGCAAAGCCAGCGATCTTTCATCATGGAATGCGCTCCTCAACTTTTCGCCCGTGACGCGGCAGGTCGTCTGGGTGACGAGGGCGGCGTCAGACCCCTGTGGGGCCACGTCCCCCAGGTGCGGCGGCTGACGCCAGCGTGCCGCTTAATGAACGATGAGAATCAGATCCGTGGAATGCGCTACGCCGTCGGCGGTACCGGTAACGGTCACGACGTATGGGCCTGGCGGCACAGCGCTACGTGTTGCGAGGCGAACGAGCACCGATCCTGATCCCTCGATGCGATGAGGCATGCTCGCACTCACGCCCTCAGGCAGGCCGTCGATGTCAAGCCTCACGGATGCATTGAACCCGGTTGAAGCCTGGACGGCGAGACGGTACTCGACGCCGCCGCCGACGTGGCGCACCGTTCGCACGCGTCTGTCGGCAGTCAAGGAAAAGTCCGGCTGAGCCATGCAGCCTTTGAGCCCGAATGCGCTGACGTCCGTCGTCCAGTTGAGGTTGCCATCGGACTTCAGGTACTGGGTCGTGTACCAGAATGTGCAATCGTCCGACGGGTCCACACGCATCGCGCTCGTGTCGCTCCACCTGCCGACTGCTGTCTGCGAGCCACCACCCTCAACGAGCATCGTTTCAGGAGCCATCGTGCCGGGCGGATCCGTTGCCAGCCGCGTCGTGTACGCGATACCCGGATGGATGTCCAGGCTGGACACGTTGTAGCCGAGCGCCATGTTTCCGGATTTATCGAACGCGACGCTCCCCATCCATCGGTACTGTGCGTCTGGGGCGAAGGTCCCGTCCTGAACCGTTTGAATGTCGCCGGCCGGATCGCGCAGTTCGTACCACCGAATCCCGACGCCTCGAGACGCGTCGACGGCGTGACTGGCGACCAGCGCTTCATGATCCGGAAAGCGGCGATAGGCGAGGCGGTACATCAGTCGGTCGCTCGTCGCGACGAGTGTATTCGCCGTACCGAGCTGCGGGATGCAATTGATGCCGCCGCAGGCCAGGGCGAACGGTTCCACGGTGAGGGTCGTGGGTCCGACGAGCGTTGAGGCAGCGGGATCGACGAAGTCGGGCGTCAGCTTGAAAACGTTGAGACTGTCCGGTCCGAGGTTGACGAAGAACGCTGGTGATCCGGCGGGCGGGATCGTCGAGCCGTCGAGATCCGCCGGCAGGAAGTTCGCCGGGTACGTGCCCTCGTCGACATTCGTGAAACATACCTCCGCGGCGCGCGGGTCAGCGGTGAGCATGGCGGCGCGATCGTACGCACAGAGATCGGTGCCGACGTACGTATTGGCAAGCTCGAACAGATTGTACGTGGCGAGATACGCGGAATTGCGGATTGCGGGCCAGACCGCAAACTTCGGCCAATCGCTCAGCGTCGATCCGAAGTCGTATGCGTACAGTGCGTAGCGTCCGCCAGGATCGCCCGTCGTCGAGATCGCGATGCACTCGAAGTACGCGGCGCCCTTCATCGCCTGGGACAGCAGCCATCGGTCGGCCAGGCGGTCGTACTGGACAATCGGATCGGCACCGTTCGCATCGCAGGGTGCGCCGAGCGCCTGCCAGATGGTGCCGAGCTTCTGTGGGTATCCAGGCAGCAGGCGACCTCGTTTGTCAAACACGGCGTACTCGCTGTTCACCATCTGGACGACGTGCCGAGGTCCCACGGCGATATTCGCATCCGACAGACCGTCAGAGGCGCCGTTTGCGCTCAGGCCGTCAAAATGAATCCGCGATTGGTTCGATGACTCCGACTGGTCAGGCCGTTCATCGTTTGGCGCGGGCGAAGCGCCACTGTTTGCTGCGTCCCTGTTATCTGGCTGGAGCCGCTCGGAGACCGCGAACTGCGCCGGCCGCGCGATCGTGGGCATGTGCGCCGCGCTGGCGGCCGACGACGGTCCGCTTTCTTGCGCGATCGCGACGCCAGCAGGGAGTCCTGTTGCCCACAAAAGCACAGCGACATTCGTCACTCGAATCCATCGAACCGTCGTGTTCATCGCGTCACCTCGTTCCGGAGCCGCTGGTTGTCGCGGCCCATATCCGGTTCGACGATGCCCGATGGACGAGAACGATTACGTTTTGTTACGCGATGCGGCGACGGAACCGTGCTGGGGGCAGCAGCGTGGCCCTACGGCGTGATCGTCCAATGAGCTCGACTCCTGCGACGCGAAATCTCATACGTGCTTTCGGACTCACCTCGTCCGACGCTTACTTCTTGTCACCGAGGTCGGCTGAGAGCGGCAGCTCGATCACCACGACGAGTCCGGGCTCCGCGTTGCGAGCGTCGATGCGACCACCGTGGACGCGAACGGCGCGTTGAGCGATGGCGAGCCCAAGCCCCGTGCCGTCCTGATGGCTCCGCGATTCGTCGACCCGGAAGAACGGCTGAAAGATACGCGACAGCATGTCGTTGGGGACGCCGCGCCCGTAATCGCGAACTGAAACGCGCGCGGATCCGTCGCCGCATTCCACGGTCATGTCAATCGGCAGTCCAGGAGGTGAGTACCGGATCGCGTTGCGAATCACGTTCTCGACCGCACGCCGCACCAGCTCGGGATCGCCTTGTAAGATCGGCCGGCAGCGCGCCGTGCAGTTGAGACGCGTTTGCTTTGCCGAGGCTTCAACTCCGCAGTCGTCGGCAATTTCTTCGCACAATTCGGCCAGCGCGACGTTCTCGAAGCGGCGCGCTGACGGGTCGCCTTCGGCGCGGGTCATATCGAGGAGCGTATTCACCATGCCTGACAACCGGGTGATCTCGCGACGCAAGCGCGGAATCGCGATGGTGGGGCTCTCCAGATCGAACATCCCGACGGTCATGCTGAGCCGCGCGAGCGGCGATCGGAGCTCGTGCGCGATGTCTTGAAGCAGGCGGCGCTCCGCCGTCACGAGTACTTCGATGCGCTCGGCCATGACATCGAAGCGTCGCGCGAGGCTGCCAATCTCATCGCGGCGACGGGATGCGATTCGCGCCGACAGATCGCCCTGTCCGAACCGATCGAGGGTCTCGTGCATGGCGTGGATCGGCGACGCGATGTCCTTGACCAGCGAATAGCCAAATCCGACCAGGATCATGACGATCGCCACGTTTACGGCCAGGAAGATCCAGGGATCAGGCGCCTCCTCGAGAACGGCAATCCAGCGATAGCGATCGTCGGCGCTTGGAATGGCGACGACGTACGTCCCCCGATTCTCGTGGAGGATCAGAGTGGCCGGCAGGGCGCGTGCGAGCAGCACGCTGCGGTCTTCGCCGGTCGACAGGTCGCGACCCGCAGCGTCGGTCATGATCGCGTCCTCGTTGGGATACCGCCGGGCGACGGCGTCGAGATAGTCGCGGAGAGCGCGCGCACCGCCGGTTTCGTACGTGTGGCGCGCCAAGTCGAACTGGAACGCGAGCGTTTGAGACAGCAGCTGGCCGCGGGGATCGGGGTGCCCCTTCACATAGGCTGACCCGATCACGAGCGTTCCGGCGGAGAGCCCGAGCGCGGCCGCGCACTTGATCATGATGGTCGTACGTAGCGATCTCACGACCGGGGGTCCCCGGCGATGAACATATAGCCTTCGTTCCGTATTCCCCGAATGCAGGCGCCGTAAGCCCCAAGCTTCTTTCGCAAACGACTCACGTGCACGTCGAGCGAACGTTCGAACGGTGACGCCGTCCGCTGATGCAGGACGGCGGTCATCTCGTCGCGCGTGACGATGCGGCCCCGGGATCGAAGGAGTAGAGCGAGGATATGGATTTCGGTCTCCGTCAGCTCGATCGGATCGTCGCCGATGTACGCCTGACGAGTATGGAGCGACACGCGGAGTTGCTCGAAAGAGACCGTCTCGGGCCGGTTTTCCTGAAGGCCGTCGAAGCGACGGAGAATCGCTCGGACGCGGGCGACCAGCTCCTCCGGCCAGAACGGCTTTGGCAGGTAATCATCGGCGCCGGTTGTCAACCCCGCGACGCGATCTTCCGGCGCCGTCCGTGCCGTCAGGAGGATTACCGGCACCTGGCTCCGCAACCGGAGTTGCCGCAGAACTTCGAATCCATCGAGGTGCGGGAGCATCACGTCGAGAATGATCAGGTCAAAGGGCGTGGCGAGCGCGGCGGCAAGGCCGGCCGGGCCATCGTGCACGGCATTCGCTCTGAAGTCGCCGCACGCTTCGAGCTGCCGCACAACTAGGGCTGCGAGCTCGACGTCGTCATCGATCACGAGAATGGATCGCGGCCTTTGCACTGGTTGTCCTGGAGTCAATCATCGCCCAACACGTTCATGGCATCGAGCGGCATTGATCCTCGAGCACTGCGCGCAACGCAAGCCGCCCACGGTGCAGCCGGCTCCTGACCGTACCGGTTCCAATGTGTTGACGGGCTGCCACCGTTGTCGGCGAGCCATGGCGCACAATCCCAACCACGACGGCGCGATGCGTCGCGGGCAGCTTTCTGATTCTCGACCACGTCTGGCGAACAAATTCGGCCGCAGCCGCCTGGCGTTCGGGGTTCGGCTGCTCCGAGGCCAGGTCACCGCGGGCGCGAAGGAGGAGGTCCAGCGGCGTGGTCTCGTCATCGACTCGGCGCAAGCGAGTCACGGCGGCATTCCGCGCAATCGTGTGGAGCCATGTCGTGACCTTCGAATCGCCACGGAAGCGCAACGCGTGCTTCCACACCTGCACGAATACATCCTGAACGACTTCTTCGGCGTCCGCGGAGCAGGACAGGACTCGCAGGACGACCGCGAACACGGTACGGCGATGCCGCCTGACGAACTCGGCGAGCGCGTCTTCGTTGCCCGAGGCGATCGCTTCGATGAGCGATGAGTCGGATCCCATCGATCCAGGTTGAACGTGGAGAGCGTCGTGCTGCATCGATCCGATTTGACGCCACGGGTGCTGCGAATGAAGGTTAACTTTGGTAACGAGCTCGTAAGCCACGAACTCATACCGCCTTACCCGGCGCAGGCCGACGCGAGTCGCGAGCAGCTCCGCGGTCGACCGCGAGCCAAACTCTCTGGGATTCTGGTTTCCGAGCCCGTTGGACACGTATGGGGTCAGGAAGCAGGTCACGAGACGGCGCAGGTATTCTGCAATAAAGTTTCGGTCATCTGGTTGACATAATTAACAATCCGATATATCATTCATCCAGATGACCGAATTCAAGCCGCCAGCTTCGCGACGGTCCCGCAAGACGCGGCGCGTGCGCGCCACCACCGGCGCCCGGCGGGAGGAATTGGTGAGGATCGCCCAGCGCCTGATTGCCGACCATGGCTTGGAAGGGTTCCGGACGCGGCAGGTCGCTGCCCAGGCGGGCATTGATACGGGCACCCTTCACTATCACTTTCCTTCGAAGGAATCGCTGGTCCAAGCCGTCGTCGAAAGTCTGGCAGACGACTTTCGGGTCAACCGCGCCAGGTCGACTGAAGAGCCGGCGACCGCTCTCGATGAACTCCGGCGGGAATTCATGGACGCGGCCCTCCGCGTGCAAACGACGCCGCAGCAGATTCGCGTCTTGTTCGAGCTGCGTGTTCGATCGTACCGCGACGCGGCGATTGCGGCGATGCTGAAACAGATCGATCGCTCGTGGAATTCGAGCGTGGCTGCGATCGTGACCCGCGGTCAGCAGCAGGGCGTCGTGCGTCCGGACGTGCAAGCGGAGACCGTCGCATCTGTGATCCGGACCCAAATCGAAGGGCTGGGCGTGCGGGGCCTCGCGGATCCGACGCAGGTCGAGGAGATCGCCATGGCCCTGTACCGCCAACTGGAAACCTGGCTCGCGGTGGCACGGAAGGCCGATCCCGGAGGACAGAAGCATGACCGTCGACGCTGAGACCGCTCGGGCCAAGCCCCGCTCGACGCGATTCCTCGATGCCATGGACCTCGTCGCGATTCGCATGCTTATCGGCGATCGCGCCAAGTATCTCGGCCTGATCTTCGCGATTGCCTTGAGTTCGTTTCTGATCGCACAGCAGTCCTCCATCTTCATCGGCCTGATGAATCGGACACGCTCCCAAATCCTCGATGTGACCGAAGCCGATCTGTGGGCCATGGACCGCGCGACGCAGTACGTCGACGAGGTATACCCCTTGCGCGACAACGCGGTATATCGCGTGCGCGGCGTCGACGGGGTCCGATGGGCCGTGCCGTTGTTCAAAGGTCAGGCGGTCGCGCGGACGTTGAGCGGTCGATTTCGGTCGGTGATTCTGCTCGGCCTCGACGACGCGTCATTAACGGGGGCGCCGCTGAAGATGCTCGTGGGACGCGTCGAAGACCTGCGGAGCCCCGATGCCGTCATCATCGATCTGGCCGGGTACCACTTTCTGTTTCCGGGTGAGCCGCTGCGACTGGGTGGCGTGCTCGAGATGAATGACCATCGTGCGCGTGTTGTCGGGATCGCGGACCCTTCAGCACCGTTCATTTCTTCACCGGTCGTGTTCACGCGCTACAGCCAGGCGGTTACCTACATCGGGCGGCAGCGCACGCAGCTATCGTTCGTCCTCGTGAAGGCGCAGCCGCAACAGAGCGTTTCAGACCTGGCCCGACGCATTGCGAATCTGACGGGACTTCGAGCGGTGTCCCGACGCGACTTCGGCTGGATGACGATCTGGTACTACGTCCGGTTCACCGGCATCCCCGTGAACTTCGGGCTGACAGTCGCCGTGGCACTGATCGTCGGCACCGTCGTGGCTGGCCAGACGTTCTACATCTTCACCATCGAGAACCTGAGGCAATTCGGCGCGCTGAAGGCTATCGGCACCACGAATCGACGGATCGTCCGAATGATTCTCCTGCAAGCATTGCTCGCGGGGATGGTCGGCTATTCGATCGGCATCGGCATGGCCGCGTTTTTCTTTGAGGTCGTCAGCCGGCAGGAGGCGCTGCGGGGGATGACGATGCCCTGGCAGGTGATGGTCGGAGCGTGGGGACTCGTGCTGCTCATCGTCTGCGGCGCGAGTCTGATCAGTATTCGAACGGTGGTCAAGCTCGAACCGGCCATCGTGTTTCGAGGGTGAATCGTGAAACCGGCAGTTGTCGCGCGTGGCGTGTCGAAGTGGTTCGGTGCGGGAGAGGCGCGAGTTCAGGCGCTGCGTGGACTTGATCTCGACATCAACTTGGGTGAGCTCACGATGCTCGTCGGGCCATCCGGTTGTGGAAAAACGACGCTGGTGTCGGTGATCGCGGGCCTGCTCGATGCGACCGACGGCGATCTCGAAGTGCTGGGCGAACGGCCGACGGAGTTATCGCCACATGAGCAGATTCTGTTTCGTCGACGGAATCTGGGCTTCGTCTTTCAGCAGTTCAACCTGTTGCCGGCGTTGACGGCTGGCGAAAATGCGGCCGTCCCCCTCCTCGTCGCTGGTCGCCAATGGCGCGACGCCATGTCCGACGCGGACCAGCTCCTCGGCGAGCTGGGACTGGGACATCGTGTTCGAGCGCTTCCGTCCGAACTATCCGGCGGCCAGCAGCAGCGGGTCGCGATTGCTCGAGCCCTCGTTCACGATCCGCGGCTGGTTGTCTGTGATGAGCCGACATCAGCGCTCGATGCGGAGAGCGGTCACGCGGTCATGGCGCTGCTGCGCGCCATCGCGGTGCGGCCGGACCGTGCGGTGATTGTCGTCACGCACGACGGTCGAGTCTTCGAATTTGCCGACACGATTGCCCGTATGGAAGACGGCCGCGTGGTCGGCGTGGAGCACGCCTGAAAGGGATCCGATCATGAAAGGTTATTTGCTTCCGATTTTCGCGGGTGCCAGTCTTGTCTTCGCCACCCTGTCGGCGCTCGCCCACCATGGCGGCGAGACGGCGTCCGATCCGCCGGCGGCGCCGCCGGAAGGCGCGCGAGATCGCACCGTCGCGGCGGTGGGGTTAGTGGAAGCGCCGACCGAGGACATACAGCTCAGCTGCGCCGTGTCGGGGATGGTGACGGGGCTGTACGTCAAAGCCGGCGACCGCGTGTACGCCGGTCAGCCGCTGTTTGCCGTCGACGATCGCGATCTGCAAGCCGATCTGGCGGTGAAGCGAGCGGCGCTCGACAGCGCCCGTGCGCAACTCGCCAGGCTCCAGGCCCAGCCACGCCCGGAAGAGCTCCCTCCGCTCGAAGCGAAAGTCAGAGAAGCGACCGCCCTTCTCCGAGACGCCGAGGTCCAAGTGCAGCTCATCGAGAGTGTTTCGGACAATCGGGCTGTGAAGAAGGAAGACGTGTTGCGTCGACGCCAGAGTTATGAAGCAGCGAACGCGCGGCTCGCGCAGGCCGAAAAAGATCTCGCTCTGACGAAGGCCGGCGCGTGGGCGCCTGACGTCGCCATTGCGCGGACGCAGGTGGCGCAGGCCACGGCCGCGGTCCATCAGGACGAGGTGAACATCGACCGACTGACCACGCGCGCCCCTCTCGACGGCGTCATCTTGCAGAACAAAGTTCGCCTCGGCCAGTACGCCCAATGCGGCCCGCTGTCGGAACCCCTGATGGTGTTCGGTGGAACGGGATCCATGCATGTTCGGGTGGCGGTCGACGAGACGGACGTGTGGCGCGTGCAGGCGGGCGATCCGGCCATCGCGCGCGTCCGCGGCAACAGTCAAATCGCCTATCCGCTGGACTTCGTTCGATTCGAACCCTCCGTCATTCCGAAGAAGTCGTTGACCGGCGACTCAACGGAACGTGTGGACACACGGGTGCTCGAGGTGATCTACGCGCTTCGTGCTGATGCGCGCGTGTACGACGGCCAGCAGCTGGATGTGTTCATCACGAACCGGACCGTGGCGCAGCCCGGAGGCGGCCGATGACGCGCTGGCCGCGTGCGGTTCGTCAGTCCCGTGTCGTGTGCTGCGGCACCGCCGCTCTCGTCGCCGCCGGCTGCACGGTCGGTCCCAACTACCACCGACCGGAGGTCATAGTTCCCGATCGCTGGTCCACGGAATCTTCGCGCGCGAGTGCTGATGCTCTTGAACCCGTCACCGGGGAGTGGTGGAAGGCGTTCCAGGATCCCGAACTCAACGCGTTGGTCGATCGAGCCGTGGCGTCGAATCTCGATCTCAAGCTGGCCTCGGCACGCGTCGACGAGGCCCGCGCCAGCCGGGGCGTCGCCACGTCGGCGGCCATGCCGCAAGTCACCGGTTCGGTGACCGCTGCACGGGAGCGTCAAATCACGCAGGGCTTCGTCCCCAATCGGTCTGGGCAGGGCGGATCTCTCGAAACCGTCGTGTACGAGACCAATCTCTACAGCGGTCTCGTGGACGTGTCGTGGGAGATCGATGTGTTCGGTCGCCTGCTGCGGCAGAGAGAAGCGGCCACCGCCGATCTGGTGGCCGAGCAGGAAGATCGGCGTAACGTTTTGATCACGTTGCTCGGAGATGTCGCCACGAATTACGCGCAGGCTCGGAGCTTTCAGCAACGGATCGAGATTGCGCGCCGCAATCTGGCCACCGAGGAAGACACGTTGCGGTTGACCCGGGATCTCGTGAGTGCCGGCCAGGCGACCGAACGCGACGTGGCGCAAGCGGAGACGTTGGTCGAGACCACTCGCGCGTCGCTGTTCGTGCTGGACACAGGATTGAAGGCGGCCATCCGTCGGCTGGGCACGCTTCTCGGCGATCAGCCCGAGGCGCTCACCGTGGAGCTCGCCGTTCCGGCGCCGTTACCGGTCGTGCCGCCGCAGGTGCCGGCCGGTCTGCCGTCGGAATTGCTTACACGCAGACCCGATATCAGACGAGCGGAGGCGCAGCTCGCCGCGGCGACGGCGCGCGTCGGACAAGCGAAAGCAGACTACTTTCCGACTTTTTCATTGACTGGCTCCGGCGGGCGCGAAGCGACCGGGCTTCATCAGTTGACACTCGGCGCTGCCAACGTATTCTCCATCGGGCCGTCTGTGAGCATTCCTGTCTTCAGCGGCGGCAAGATTCGATCGAATGTGGCCGTGAGGGAAGCGCAGGTCCGCGAAGGGCTCGCGACGTACGAATCGACCGTGCTTCGAGCGTTTGAAGAAACCGAAAACGCGCTCACGAGCACCACCAACGAACAAAGCCGCCTGGATCGGCTTCAAGCAGTCGTCCGTTCCAGTCAGACCGCATTCGACTTGGCGCACGTGCAGTACACAGCAGGACTAGCGGATTTTCTCACGGTGCTGGATGCCGAGCGCACGCTGGCGACGAATCTGGACGTTCTGGCGCAGAGCCAACTCGCCGCAGTCAACGCCGTGATTTCGCTCTACAAAGCGCTGGGAGGCGGTTGGCATGTTTCGCCGTAAGAGGTCATGGATTGCGATTTGGGCAACGGCCGCCGCCGTTCACGCCCAGGAGGTACGCACGGTCACGATCTCGGGCGAGGTGCGAGGCGCCACGCATACGCACACCGTCTACGTTGCTCTTTGGGCCGAGCGCGGGTTCCTGGCGCAACCAATCCAAGAGATTCGGATTGAGCCCGGCCATGATGCGCGATTCCGATTCGCCGTTGCGCCCGGTCGTTGGGCGATCAGTGCGTACGAAGACCGCAATGAAAATGGCCTCCTCGACATGGGTCTGTTCGGCCCGAAAGAACCGAGTGGATTCTGGCGGCCGTTTCGGGGCAAGCACAAGCCACATTTTGATGAAGTTGTCGTCGCAGTCGATCGCGACTGCGCCGACGTCGTGGTAGCGCTCAGGTAGCGCTCCGATTCAAGAAGAATCTGCGCTTTAGCAGTGTCGGTCGTCGAGCTCTTGACGCGCCGGGGTCAAAAGCCGATCGGCGCAGCAACGTGAGCGTACCGCGAAGGGCGGCGTCAAGAGCTTCGAGATACGATTGCGGCCGTCGGTCTTGACTTGAACCGGGGGCGTTTTCGCAATGGAGGCCGTGATGCGGACAGCCATGATGTTTCTGGGGGCTCTTGCGTTGGCGGTGGCGTCTCCTCGAGCACAGGGTGCGGCAGGCAAGACGCTCGACATCTATGTCGTGGACGTCGAGGGAGGAAACGCCACGCTCTTCGTCTCACCGACCGGCGAGTCGCTGCTCATTGATTCGGGCAACGGCGGCGCGGGCGCCGTGCGAGACGCCGGTCGCATCATGGCCGCAGCGTCGGCTGCCGGCCTTTCCCGGATCGACAACTTGATCACGACACACTGGCACGCCGATCACTACGGTGGGATGGCAGAGCTCGCGGCGCGGATTCCCATCAGAACATTCATAGACCATGGTCCGAACGTGCAACCGGCGGCCGCCACCGACAGTTTTCTGGAGAAGACATACCCGCAGCTCTACGCCAAAGGACAGCATCACGTCGCCCGACCTGGAGACCACATTGCTGTCGCCGGGCTCAACGTCCTCATCGTCACGTCCGCGGGGCAGACGATTAAGGACGCGCTACCCGGCGCCGGCGGCCCCAACCCGTATTGCGCGACCTTCAAGAACGGGGACGCCAACGCCGAGGATCCGATGTCGGTCGGCACCTACGTGAGCTTCGGACGGTTTCGCACGATTCATCTCGGCGATCTGACCAAGGGCAAGGAGTTTGAGCTGATGTGCCCCAATAATCGCATCGGCACGGTGGACGTCCTGCTCGGCTTGCATCACGGTGTGGACTCGTCGAATTCCGAGGTGAGCGTTCATGCGCTTCGGCCGCGTGTCGCAATCATGAACAACGGCACCCGCAAAGGCGGATCGCCCGAGGTGATGACGACGGTGCACTCGTCTCCGGGGCTCGAGGATCTCTGGCAGATGCATTTCTCGCAGTTGAGTGGCCAGGAATACACGGTCCCCGGCATGTTCATCGCAAACCTGCTCGACGAGCCGTCAGCGGCCATGCCCGTGGCGCCGATCCCGCCGCCACCTGCCGGGGCCAATGCGCCGCCAGCCCCGATCCACGACGGTCACGCGTACTGGATCAAGGTGTCGGCCCAAAGCGACGGCTCGTTCACGGTGACGAACGACCGCACCAAGTTCGGCAAGCGCTATGAAATGACTGTGAAGGCGGCCGGAAAGTAGGTCCGGGAAACATCCCGCTCACGCGGATTTTCTGGCCAAGTAGTAGCCGTTTTTGCCGTTGTCGGTGTGAAAGTCGACGAGGGCGAATCCGCGCTCTTCCAGAATGCGACGGTAGCCATCAATCGTGAACGACCAGTATCGAAACACGACAGCGTTCATCGTGTCCTCTTTAGGTTCGAGCCCGTTCTCGTCACCCGACGTGAAAAGGAACGGCGCGACGCTCTTGAGGACGCGGGACACGCTGGCAATCGCTTTCATTTGATCGCTCTGATTCACGCGTCGCGCGGCCAGAGCCGGACGAAACAACCAGCGCGCACATTTTTCAACTCTCCATCGTCGCGCTTGAGCACGTCTACCTGCCGGGGCATGGATACCCAGCCCCGCGACCGGGACTGCCGCTCCATCTGTTGCGTCAAGTCCTCAGCGCAGTCAGGTGACGCTCTCATTCCTTCAGGCCCGCCAGAATCTTCGCGTACAGCTTGTCGTAGATCTCGAGCCGCCGTGGATCGGGCGTTTCTCTGACTTCGCCGATGACCATGGGCGCTGGGCTCGCGTCGCTAAACTGTGGCCAGCGCGGCAAGCCTTTGCCGTTCGGATCACCCCTTCGGGCGAAGTGCACCCAGTACGACGACACCCTTTCAGCCAACGCGCGCTCTGACGCCGACGCCGAGGCCAGCTCTGGCGAGCTCGCGTCCGGATACACACGCGGTGGGCGGAGATTATTGAACACGTACGGGATTTCGACCGTGTGCGTCGCTTTCAGATTTCGAGCGTCCGGCGCATACGGCGGCTCGTGCGTGAAGAAGTACCAGTAGGCGCGTTTGCCGCGCTTCGCCTGCAGACTCGCGTACAGACGCATGTGCCACGCCATTTCGTCCCGGAACGACATCTGCGCTGACCGCGTTGCTTCCTCATCTGAACCGCCTGGATAGAGCTTCAAGTAGTCGTCGGCCAGATCGCCCCAACGCTGGCGCACCCGGCTGGTCCACGCGATAGCCGTCGTGCTGCCGGCAAACGTGCCTTCGTCCTTGTTCGATCCGACGAGCACATCCACCGGTTGCTGTTGCCCCTGCGCAAAGGTCAGCGACTCTTCCGAAGGGATGATCCACCCATCGACAATCATGCCGGCGCCGAAGAACGTTCGCGAAATCTCCTCCGTGGATTTCGCGCGAAGCTCGGTGAGCGGCATCAACGGCGGCGGCGGCGCGCCCCGTCGTCCCATCGGCTGCTCGGCCTGCTGGCGCGTGCGCATCGCGGCCATTCCGAGGCCCATCCACGCGCCGCTTTCTGAAATTGCACGATGGAACAGGCCCGGTGTGCGCGGCGAGCCGACGAGCCCGGCGGCTATCGCCGCCCCAGCTGATTCGCCGAAAATCGTCACGTTGCGCGGGTCGCCGCCGAAGCCTGTGATATTGGTCTGCACCCATGTCAGCGCGGCGATCGCATCCATCAGCGCCTGATTGCCCGATGCGTTGCGGTGCGACTCCTCCGTCAGCCCGGGATGCGAGAAGAACCCAAACGGACCCAGGCGGTAGTTGAAGGTGACGACGACCGCGCCCTGGCGGGCCAGCGCTTCGCCGTCGCTATGAGGGCTCGAGCCCGCACCTTCGGTGTACGCGCCTCCGAAGATCCAGAACATGACCGGGCGGCGCTCGGAGGCTGATTGTGCCGCTGTCCACACGTTCAAGTACAAGCAGTCCTCACTCGTCGCCGGTGAGTCAGGAAGATCGACGGAGACGTTCAAACGTCCTACGCCCTTCGGCTGCACACAGACATCGCCGAACCTGTCCGCTTTGCGAACCCCGGTCCACTTCTCGGCAGGCTGCGGCGCCCGCCAGCGCAGCTCACCGATGGGCGGGGCCGCGAACGGAATGCCCTTGAACACCCGAACCCCCGGCGCCGCTGCCGACGCGCCGGACAAGAGGCCCGCATCGGTCTTGACAGGCTCGGAGATGACCTCGGGCAAACCGTCCAGCATCGCAAGCGTGACGGCGACCATCACCGCTGTTGCGGCGATCCTGTTGCTTTGCAATCCTGCGCTCTTCATGTGGGCGCCGAATCGTACTCTTATGTCGAACGGGTGATCCGTCCCTGACGTCCGTGATAGTTTACCGGCTGGCGTTCGACAGAGGTTCTCCATGAAAGTGATGCTGCTATCGGCGGTGCTGACTGCTGTCGCGATGGTTGCCGCGGGGGGGCAGCAAGGGCCACCACGACTCTCGCCCGAAACCGAAGAACTGGCGAAGCGATACCCGTATCCCGTGATCCGCGATCAACGCGGCGTCATTCCGCCAGGTCCGCGGCCGCTTCCGTCGCCGCCGCTCGGCGGCGGCCCCTGGATCTACACAACGCTCGAGCAGCGTGACATCAAGGTGAGCGTCGTCACGAAAGGGCTCTCGCATCCGTGGAGTCTTGCGTTTTTACCCGACGGCAGCATGCTCATCACCGAGCGGGCCGGACGCCTTCGCATCGTCCGCAACGGCGTGCTCGATCCGACAGCCGTGGCGGGCACGCCGGAAGTGCTTTCGCGCGGCACGATGGCGGGGTTGATGGACATCGCGCTCCATCCGAACTTCGCGCAGAACAAGTGGATCTACATCTCGTATCACAAACCGCTCGCGCCCGGCGTCGCGGCGAACTCCGTCGTGCGCGGCACGTGGAACGGCACTGCCCTGACCGATGTCCAGGATGTGTTCGTGTCCGACGACGTGGATACCGAAGCCTCGCGCATCACGTTCGGCAACGACGGGATGTTGTACATGGGCATCGGCGGACCGGGAACGGGACCGCACGTCAGCGTCGACCGAGCCCAGCACACGAACGATCTCGCAGGCAAGGTCCTGCGCCTGCGAGACGACGGCCGCGTGCCGCCCGACAACCCGTTTGTCGGCAAGGCCGGGTACAAACCGGCGATCTTCACGCTCGGGCATCGCGTGCAACTTGGGCTCGCCGTCAATCCGTACACGAACGAGATATGGGAGCACGAAAACGGTCCGAACGGGGGCGACGAATTGAACGTGCTGAAGCCGGGCCGCAACTACGGCTGGCCGATCGTCAGCTACGGCCGCGATTACAACGGCGCGCGCTTTCCGCCGACGGCGCCCGGTTTCGAGGAGCCGGTCGTCTTCTGGGTGCCGTCCATTGCGCCATCCGGCCTGGCGTTCTATACCGGCGACCGTTTTCCAGGGTGGAAGCGCAACGCGTTCGTGGGTGGGATGCGCGAAGGCGAAGTGGCGCCGACCGGACAGCTCCAGCGGATCGTGTTCAACGACAAATGGGAGGAGCTGCGGCGCGAGTCGCTGTTGCGCGACCTTCATCAACGTGTGCGCGACGTACGGCAGGGTCCCGACGGATTGCTGTATCTGTTGACCGACGAGGACCCAGCAGCGCTGCTCAAAATCGAGCCGGTCGCGCCGACTCCCAGCGACACGCGTCCGCCGCAGTGAGCAGCAAGTTTCGACGCGTCACCAGACTCGCGTGTCGTTGAAGGCGGCAAGATCAGACCGATCATCGTCCGACAGCCGGCCGCGCGACAGCGCTACTTCCCGGCAGCCGGAGCGACGTAGCTCCTCCGGGCGCGCGCTTTCTGCGACCCGGGCGTCAGGCGTACCTCCAGGCGATGCAGTTTGCCATCCCGGCTCGGCGGCGCGAAGCCGAGAAGGTACTGACTGTGAAGCTCGTCGGCGACCGCGGCAAACGCCGCGCCGAGATCCTGACCGAAGCGAATCTCGGTGTAGCCGCCACCCGTCTCCTCGGCGACGCGCGCCAGGCCGGGATCGGGGAGGTCCGCCATCAGCCTCGCCTGGAGGCCGCCCGGTCCGAAAGCTGGTGGGAGGGGCCGCGTGCTCCGACTGCGCATCCCGACGCCGTAGATCATCACGTCCTCTTTCTGCGAGCGATCGATCACGTCGGCCTGGCTGACAGGACGTCGACGAAAACTCGGCGGATCGGCATCCTTGCCATCGCTCAGCACGAGAATGACTGAACGCGCCTCCTGAGTGTCTGTCCTTGCCACCTGGGCCCCGGCGCCGCTCGGGTCGGGTTTGCGGGGTGGGCCACCGTTCAGCACGTCGATTGCCGAATCGACGGCGCGCCACAGTGGCGTCGGTGCATCAGGCGGGATCGAGTCAGGAAGCGCCGCTTCGAGCTGGTGCGGATCGTTGGTGAACGAGTCGCTGACGCGAATCTCGTTTCCGAATGTGCCGATGCACGCGGCGTCGTCCTGGCGCAGCCGGGCGAAGAGCTGCGTCCCGGCAGCGCGGAGCAGTGGCAGGTTCCCTTCCATGCTGCCCGAAACGTCCAGCAAGACGATCAGCCTGAGCGGCTGCGGTGCGTTGTCGAAGAGCGTGATGGGCTGGGGCTTGCCTTCGTCGCGTATCTGGAAATTCTCCTGGGTGAGCGTCGTGACCAGTCGTCCGTCCCGATCGGTCACGGTCACGAAGACGCGGACGACGTCGCTACGGCCGCGAAAGACAGGAGGCTGTTGTCCGGCCGCGCCCAACACAGAGAGGGTGCAGGCGGCGAGTAGTCCACAGGCGAGAAACGACTTCATCGGTCCCTTTCGCTCATCAGCCGGCAGGCACGGCTTGAGTTTATCCCGGGCTGTGGAACGTGGCCAACGAAGAGCCGCCACCCGATGTCCACTGCTGTATGATCCACCGCCGCGAACGACAAACTGCAGAAACGCTCACGACGCGATCGGAGTCACGCGGAAGGAGGACGGAATGAGGATCGCTCAAGGCCATGTCGCTTCTTGGACAGCAACGGCGGCTCTCACGTTGACGCTCGTCGCGCTCAACGCTGTTCCTGCCCTGGGCGCGTCACCATGCGCCAACCTGAAGACGCTCTTGCTGATGGATGGAACGGTTACGTCTGCCACCGATATCACTGCGCCGTACACGACGACGGCCAGCAGCGGTTCGGCCATGATTACTGTCTCCGCGCCGTTTCCGTTTTGCCGCGTGACGGCCACGCTGACACCGACCGCCGATTCTGACATCAACATGGAGATCTGGTTGCCGTCTGCCGGTCATTGGAATGGCAAGTTTCTTGGTGTTGGCAACGGTGCGCTTACGGGCGCCATCTGGCACACATCGATGGTGCGACCGCTCCAAAATGGCTACGCGGTGGCGAACTCAGACTTAGGCCACACGGTCTCGACAGCGAATTGGGCGTTGGGGCACCCGGAGAAAGTCATCGATTACGCGTATCGGGCCGATCACGTGACGGCGGTGGCGAGCAAGGCGATCGTCAGCGCGTACTACGAATCGGCGCCGCGGTTGTCGTATTTCCATGGCTGTTCGAACGGCGGCCATCAGGCGCTCATGGAAGCTCAACGCTATCCGGAGGACTACGACGGCATCATCGCCGGCGCACCGTGGAACCAGTGGACGCATCAAGTCATCGAGTTTGTCTGGCGCGCGATCAATTTGCCCAACGTCGCGACCGCGAAGCTGCCCAACATCACGAATGCCATCGTCGCTCAGTGCGGTGCACAGGACGGCGGCGTGCCGGCCGACGGATACTTGAACGATCCTCGGGAGTGCCGTTTTGATCCCCGCATGCTGCTGTGCCAGGGTGCCGACAGTCCGACGTGTCTGACCGCGCAGGAAGTCGAAGCTGTCGAAGAGTTGTACGAAGGCCCCAGCAATCCCGAAACGCATCAGAGCCTCTTTCCAGGGTTTGAGCGCGGGAGCGAGTTCGGATGGGTGGCGTTCGGAGCATTCGTGAACAACTTGTTCCAGAACATGGTGTTCGAGAACAACCCCACGTGGGACTACCACACGTTCAACTTCACGAGTGACGTCGCGTTTCTCGATGCCAAGCTCACATCGATCATCGACTCGAACAATCCTGATCTCGGCGCGTTCCGCGCGCGCGGGGGGAAGCTGCTCATGTGGCAGGGGTGGACGGATACCACGCTGGAGCCTCGCGAGAGCGTCAACTACTACAACAGTGTCGTCGCGGTCACCGGTGGAGGACTTGATCTCGACAATCTGTCAATTGACGTGACCGAAGACCACGGACTCCGTAACGGACGCCACGAAGCGCTGGAGGAGACGCAGGAGTTCTTCCGCCATTTCATGGCTCCCGGCGTCAATCATTGCGGTGGCGGCCTCGGTCCCAATTCCAGCTTCGCGTACACCCTGGCGAATACGGCCGGCCCGAACGACCCGGACCACGACATCCTTGCGGCGCTCGATCGCTGGGTCGAGCATCACGTCGCCCCGAACCAATTCATCGCATCCCACTTTACGAATGGCGTGGCCGACAACACCCGCCCGGTGTGCGCCTACCCACGGGTGGCTCGTTACACGGGTGCCGGTAGTCCGAATGAGCCGTCGAATTGGATCTGTCAGGACGACTGGGATGACTTCAATCGCGACTTTGCGCGCGAACTCCGTAACATCGCCTCAGATGTCAAGTTGGGCGACTTGACCAATCTGCCGAACGGAGGCTACGTGGACCGAAGAGGCCCTGACAGAAAATAGTCAACGGCCCACACATACTGAAAGGGGAGGAACAATGGGCCTACGCGTTTCTCCCCTTCATGGCTCATTCCTCAACGCGAATGCAAACAGCGCGTCTCCGGCCAGGATCGCCACGTGCTGGCGACCGTCGACCGAAAAGCTGATGGCGGCCGTGTGAATGGGGGCGCCCAGCTGAACGTGCCACAGATCCTTGCCGGTCTCCGCGTCGAGCGCGATGAAATTGCCTTGCCCGTCGCCTGAGAACACCAGTCCGCCCGCAGTCGAAAACACTCCGGCCCACGCGTCCGCGAACTGTTTGAACTCCCATCGCACGGTTCCTGTTCGGGGATCCACGGCGCGCACGGCCGTTTCCGCGCGCTCCTCCGGGAGCGGAAAAAACGCGCTGCCGATGAACAGACGGCCAGGTCGGTAGGGCGGCTCGAGCTTCTCATCCGACATGAACGTATCGCACTGCTCGTAGCTGAAGAAATAGAAGAGATGGGTTCGCGGACTGTAGGACGGAGAATGCCAGTTGGTTCCGCCGGTCCCGCTCGGGCAAACGCGATTGCCTTCGGCGGTGGGAGCGGTATTCGGCAGCACCACCGGCCGGCCGTTGGCATCGATCTCCTTCGCCCACGTGACCTGCGTGTACGGCCGCGCGAGCAGGAAAGCGCCGGTCGCACGATCCAGCACGTAGAAAAAGCCGTTGCGGTTGGCGACCGCCACCAGCTTGCGCGGCCTCCCGGCAATCGTTTCGTCGATCAGGATGGGCGTGTGCGTGGAATCCCAGTCGTGCACGTCGTGCGGCGTAAACTGGAAATGCCATTTCAAGGCCCCGGTGTCGGGGTCAAGCGCGACGAGCGAATCCGAGTACAGATTGTCGCCAAGCCGGTTGGCGCCGTACATCTGTGGTCCGGGATTGCCCGTGCCCCAATAGAGCAAGTTGAGTCCAGGATCGTACGCGCCGGTCACCCAGGTCGGTGCGCCGCCGCGCTTCCACGAGTCGCCCTTCCAGGTTTCGTTGCCCGGCTCGCCTTCGCCGGGTATCGTGTAGAACCGCCACACGCGACTGCCGGAGGCCGCATCGTACGCGTCGATGAAGCCGCGCACGCCATACTCGCCGCCGGCTACGCCCACGATGATTTTGTCCTTCACGACGAGCGGCGCGCCGGTGAAGCTGTAGCCCTTGTCCGCGTCAGCCGCGGGGACGTCCCAGCGCACGCGCCCGGTCTTCGCGTCGAGGCTGACGACGTGCGCGTCGAGCGTTCCCATGAACAACCGGTCGCCAAGCGCCGCCAGTCCGCGGTTTTGCGGGCCGCAGCAGAGCGACATCTCCTTCGGCAGGTTTCGCTCGTAATGCCAGAGCGGACGGCCGGTCCGGACGTCGACGGCGTACGCGTGGTTTTGAGGCGTCGTCAAATACATCACACCGTCGATCACAAGCGGCGTCGTCTCGTGCTGGCCGCGGACTCGGGTCTGAAACACCCATTGGAGCGCGAGGCGCTGCACGTTGCTCCGATTGATTTGATCGAGCGGCGTGAAACGGCTGCCGTCGTATGCGCCCGAGTACATCAGCCACTGCTGCGGTTCTCGCGACGCGTCGAGCAGCCGCTCAGATGTCACCTGGGCAGAAATGGACGAAACAGCGAGACAGACTCCCAGCAGGACGCCGTTAACGGTCTTCATGCGAGCCGCCCTTCTTCCGGGTTGGCGTCGGCGCGCGTAGCGATTGGAGGTATGCGACAAGGTCGTCCAGATCAGCGTTGGGCAGTCGACTGACGTCGTAGGTCGGCATGAGCGACCGGTTTTCATGCTTGACGCTCCTCAGCGTCTTCTTGTCCAGGCTGTGAATGCGCTCGCCCGTGTCCATCAGTTGCAGCGTAAAGGTATCCTCGTTCATCGGCACGCCGACGATCGTGCGACCGTCGGCGGTGACCGCCGTCACCGTGTCGTACTTCAGATTGGAATCGCCGAACGAGCGATTCTGTGTCAGTTGCCGTCCCGGTTCGCGAACAGACTCGACCAGGTACGCGCGCGATCGCGCCGAGCCGACGGTCGACAGTTCCGGTCCCACGCGTCCGCCGCGGCCGTTGACGATGTGGCAAGACGAGCAACCAGCGGTGCCGAAGAACAGCGACTCGCCGCGCATCCGATCCCCGGCCGTTTGAGCGGCGGGCTGCTCCAGCGTCCGCAGGTACGCGATGATCTGCCAGATCTCATCGGCCGTCAGGTTGTGCGGTGGCATCGCGGTTCCGGGCACCCCCTCCTTGATGGTGTCGGCAAGGTCCGCGTCGGAGCCGCCATGACTCCATGATCCGGTCGTCAAATCGGGACCGCGCATGCCGCCGCGAGCGGCGACTCCATGGCAAAAGACGCATTCCTGCCTGAACAGCACGGCGCCTTGCGTGATGGCGGTCGCGTTTCCGGCCAGCGGATTTGATGACGGCTGAGGTGTGGCAGGTGCCGCGACCTGTCCCGACAATCCGAGTGTCAGGCTGCCGATCACTCCTGCGGTCAGCGCGACCCGCCGCCAGATGTTGCCCATGCGCACCTCACACGACCTGAGTCGTTCGGTCCAAGAGCGGCGCGAGGGCGCCGCCCCTCTTCGGCGGCATTTTATCTTCGGCTGTTTCCAGGCAGGTAGCGTTTTTCGACGCCGGCGATGACCACGTAGTTCGGGTCCACCATCTCGACGAGGTGGATCGTCGCCACTTTCGACAGCAACTCGTAGGTGTCGAGCTCCGACAACCCGTAGTCGGCGTGAATCCACGCGACGAGCTCCGTGAACGCAATCCGCAGCGCGTCGTCGACAGGACGGTACGCGCCCACCGCCATCAACGACGTGTCGGTCTCGAAACGGGGCCACCCGATCTTCTTGCGTTTGAGCAGCTGTACCTGCAGGCGGACGCGCAGCGGGACCTCGATGGCCGTGCCGGCGATTTCGCCGTCGCCCTGAGCGGCGTGGCCGTCGCCGAGGTACAGCAGCGCGCCCGGCACGTTGACCGGCAAGTAGAGTGTGTACCCGGGCCGGACCTCGGGAGCGTCCATGTTGCCGCCGAACTCCGCGGGAACCGTCGACGCGCGGGCCTCGCCGCCGGCCGGCGCGACGCCAATACAGCCAAGAAACGGCCGCAGGGGAATCGTCACCGAGAAGTTCGAGTCGACGGCGTGATAGGTCGCCGTGTTCGAGCGCTTGTCGATGTCGTAAAACCAGATGCGCTCGGGCAGGTTCTTGTTGAGCATCGGCGTGTAGCTGGTGGTGTTGAGCGCGCCGAACCCTGGTGCGAGCGCGCCGACGCCGTGGTCGGAATCGACTGTCAGTTCCAGGAGCTTGATCGCGAGCGTGTCGCCCGGCTCGGCCCCGGCGATGGCGAAGGGGCCGGTCAAAGGGTTGTCGCCTTTGACCATCGCCATCGTGTCGCCTGGTTTTTTGATCACGTTGCCGAACGCGTCGAACGTGTTGGTCTCGAGCGTGTCACCCGGCTGGAGGGTGGCGACCGGCGGCGCCGCCGCGTACACGAACTTCAGCTCATTCTCAAGCGGCGCGTAGCGGACAACGCGCTGAGCGAAAGCGGATGAGGCGGTCGCCAGTACCACGGTCACCAGAATGGACTTCGTCTTCATATAATGCCTCGCGTCATGAAGGGATTCTTCCACACTCGCGTCATGTGGCTCGCTCGAAAGCGATCCGCTCGGGCTCGCCGCCGGCGGGCGCGACGGCGCGATTCAGCCGCAGATGCGTCGTTGACGGCGTCATGTTAGCCTGTGCCGGCCAAGGCTTCCTGAGATGCCTCCGAGATTCCCTGCACATCCCGAGCCCTCGCCTACGGAGACCGAGCGCGCAAGTGTTCGAGGGTTAGTCTTCCATCACCTCGCCGGTATCGTCCTGGCTCCGACCGTCAAGGCTCTCTCCGACAGAAAAGTCTTCGATCTGTTCAACAGATCATCGCGGTGGACGGGACTCGACGAAATTGTGCGGCAGACTCATGGAAACCGCGGGTATCTGAAGGTGGCTCTGCGATTGCTGGTGTCGGCCGGGTGGTTGGATGAGCAGCACGAGGCTGGGTCTTCCGGACCGGCCTACGCTCTGACGCCGGAGGGCGTCATTGCCGCAGGCGTCGCACCACCTCTGTACTCGGAAGTGGTGTCGTTCATTCCCAAAGCGGTGTTCCTGGAAGACTTTTTGTTCGGGACGTCTGCGGCGCCCATTCTGTCATCGGTGCGTGAGCTGGTCGCTCAATCGCGGTCGAATTGGGGACTGAACACGCCGAGCGACCAAAGAGCCTTCAAGGTCTGCGATCTCATTCGCAGACATCTCGATGGAATGCTGGTCGGCCCGGCGATGGTCGCGCTCGCCCGCGGCGGCCTCCTCGCTCAGCTTGAACACGGGCCCACACACACCAGTTCACTCGCGGCGAACCGCGACACGCTGTCCTGCCTGCTCGACCTTCTCGCCAACCTCGGCTGGATCACATGCGAGCAGGATCGAGTGCAACTGACTGCCTGCGGTCGATACGCCACCCAAATTGCGACCGCTTATGGTGTCACCGTGTCGTATTTGCCGACGTTCACGGTGTTAACCACGCTCCTGTTCGGCAATCCTCGCATTCCACGCGTCGACGAGAGCGGCGTCGAGCTCCTGGTGAATCGCGGGATGAATGTGTGGGCGAGCGGCGGCGCGCACAGGACGTATTTCAAGAAAGTGGACGAGATCATCGTCGACATTTTCAATGGGCCGATCGGTCAACAGCCGCATGGCATCTGCGACATGGGCTGCGGCGACGGCACATTTCTCGAACATCTCTATTCCATCGTGAAGGAGCAGACCGCCCGCGGCCGGGTTCTCGACGAGCACCCGCTCGTGCTGGTTGGCGCCGACTTCAACAAGGTCGCGCGGCGAGCGACCAAGCGGACGCTGCGCAAGGCCGCCATTCCCAAGTTTCACGTGATTCACGGAGACATCAATCGCCCCGCGCAACTGGCCAGCGACCTCGAAGAACTGGGTTTGGATGTTCACGATCTGCTGCATGTCCGTTCGTTTCTCGACCACAACCGTCCGTACGTCGCGCCTGCCGGCTATGTGCGCGGGTCGCGCCCAGCCCGATCGACCGGCGCATTTGCCCACCTCGGCGAAGAGATTCGCGCCGATGAGCTGGAACAGAATCTCGTCCAGCACCTGCGCCGCTGGGCGCCGTATGTGGGGCGGTTCGGCCTGCTCGTGTTGGAGCTGCATACGTTGCCTCCGGCGCTGACCGCGGCGAATCTCGAAAAAACGCCGACCGTCGCCTACGACGCGACGCACGGTTTTTCCGATCAATACCTCGTCGAGCTGCCCATCTTTCTCGACTGCGCCGCGGAAGCCGGTTTGCACGCCGTTACGCAATTGCAGGGCAAGTTTCCGCCGTCCGAGTTGGCCACCGTCAGCATCAATTTCTTCAGGACGTCGACGCGACATTGAGTCCGTGATCAACCCGCGGCTTGGGTGAAAAGGAATGCCAGTGAGAATCAAAACCACGGTGGTCGGCAGCTATCCAGTTCCCTCATGGCTGGTTGGCAACACCTCACGATTGGTGTTGCGCGACGCCGTCATGGCGGTGTTGAAGACGCAGGAGCTCGCCGGTCTCGATTTAGTGACCGATGGGGAGCTCCTGCGGTTTGATCCCAGCCATCCGGAGACCAACGGAATGGTGGACTATTTCGCCTCGCGAATGGGCGGCATTCGCAAGGAGTTCTCGCTGTCGGACTTTGATCGCTTCCGCTCGGATCGCGCTTCCCTCTATCGCCTCCTCAGCGCAGGCATGGTTGTGAGCACCATCCAGGACGGCACGCTGAACCTGCCGCGCGATTACGAGTTCGCCCGGCCGCTGACGAAGCTGCCGTTCAAGTTCACGTGCACCGGCCCGCACATGCTGGCTCGCGTGTTGACGAATTGCTTTTATACCGACATTGCGGCGCTTGCGATGGATATTGCAGTTGTGCTGCGCCGACAGCTGGAGCTGATCGAGGCGGATGTGATCCAACTGGACGAAGCGTGCATCGCGGGCTTTCCGGAAGACGCGCCCTGGGCAGCCGAGGCGCTGAATTACGTGCTCGATGGAATTCTCAACGAGAAGGCGGTGCACATCTGCTTCGGCAACTATGGCGGACAGCCTCAGCTTCGCGGCTTCTGGCGCGATTTGCTGCCCTTCCTCAATTCATTGCGCGTCGACCATCTGGTGCTCGAATTCGCGCGGCACGGCTACGCCGAGCTCTCGACGTTTGCCGACCTGAACGCGGACATCCGTCTTGGGGTGGGATTGGTAGACATCAAGGACAACGAGGTTGAGAGCCCCGAGCTCATTGCCAAACGGATTGAGCAGGTTGTGAAAGTCTTGGGACCCGAGCGGCTGGTGTATGTCCATCCCGACTGTGGATTCTGGATGTTGCAGCGCAGCGTTGTCGATCGCAAGATGCGCACGCTGGTCGAAGGTCGAGATTTGTTCGAAGGGCAGGCGTGAGCGGATCAGTCTCGGCGGCCGCGGCTTCCGTGTTAGCATCTGCAATCGTTTACATCACCGTCTCCCGTGGGCCGCGGAGGTGAGCTGATGGAGTACACGCGACGCGACTTCGGAAAGCTGGCGCTCTCGACGCTCCCGGCCGCGACGCTCGTCGACCGAATCCTCGGGCGGGCGCGCGTCGGCGGCGCTGAACGGCCGAACTCGATAATTAACGGCGTCCGCGTCGGCACGATCACCTATAGCTATCGGAGCATGCCGGACCAGAGTGGCGACGCCACGCTCCAGTACGTCGTCGACTCCGGCATCAGCGCGATCGAATTGATGAACGGGCCGGCGGAGCAGTTCGCGGGCGCGCCGGCAGTGCCGCGGGTCGGCGGGGGTGGGCGGCGTGGTCAGCCGCCGACACCCGAGCAGCAGACGCTGCAACGTGAAGCCACGGCGCGGATGAAGCAGTGGCGGCTCTCGGTGTCGATGGACAAATACAGGGCCTTGCGCAAGAAGTACAACGAGGCAGGCGTCACGATTTATGCCTGGAAGTGCTTGAACCCGAGCATGTCCGACGAAGAAATGGAATACGTCTTCAACGTCGCCGAAGCTCTGGGCTGCACCCACACCACGCTGGAACTGACCGACAATGTGGAGCAGCTGAAGCGTATCGGAGGGTTTGCAGAGAAATACAAGATCTACGCTGCCTATCACACGCACACACAGGGCGGCATGAACGTGTTCGATCAAGCGTTCGCTCTCTCAAAAGGCAACATGGCGAACGTGGATCTCGGCCATTATGTGGCCGGCGGCAACATGGGCGGCTCGACGCTCGAATTCCTCGAGAAACACCATGCGCGCGTGGCCAGCTTTCATCTGAAGGATCGCACGACGCCCGAGCACGGCGCGAAGAACCTGCCGTGGGGCACGGGGGATACGCCGATCGCCGAAATCCTGCAGCTCGTCAGGAAGCGTAAGTGGACGATGCCCGCGACAATCGAGCTCGAGTACGACGTGCCGCAGGGATCTGACCCGATCAGGGAAGTCCAGAACTGCCTGGCGTACTGCAGGTCCGCACTCGCGTAGCGGTCGGACTCGCGCGGCCATGACGCCGGAGGGACTGAGGTGCAGAGTGCGCCGAGCCGTGCGCGTTGATCGTGCAATCGATTACACCCAGAACAGCGCGATCGGGCTGAGCGGTCAGAGACCGAAGAGCGAACAGGCCGCCCTAAGGTCGATCGTCGGGGCGGCGGTCCCAGCGATGCTCGCGAATCGAGGCGAGCGCTGCAGGCGCCAACCGGTCGCCGCTGCCAGCGTTGACATTCGCGGCCACGTGTTGCACGCGCCGCATTCCCGGAATCGATGTCGTGACCGCGGGGTTCGAGAGAATGAAACGCAGCGCGAGCTCCGGCAGCGACAGATGGAGATCGGCCGCCACGTGTTTGAGACGCTCCACGCGCGGTAACGTCGCGGCGAGGTGGGCCGGCGAGAAGTAGATGTTCCGCCAATCGCCATCGGGCCACCGTGAGTCCGGTGACAGCGTGCCGGTCAAACTTCCTTCGTCGAAAGGCACGCGCCCAATGACGGCGATGCCGAGGCGCTGGCACGCGGGAAAGAGCACGTCTTCCGGCGCCTGGTCGAAGATGTTGTAGACGACCTGCACCGAATCCACCAGGCCGGTTTCGAGCGCTGCCAGGACATTCTCCGGCTCCCACCGGTTGACGCTGATGCCGAACGCGCGAATACGGCCTTCGCGCTTCAGTCGCTCGACGGCGCGGCGCCACCCGGTGGCAGCGGTCCAGCTGTCGTCCCAGACGTGCAGCAGCAACACGTCGATCGCCTCGAGGCCCAGGTTCCCCAGGCTTTTCGCGACGTACTCGACAACGTGATCTTCAGGAAACACCTCGTCGGCGGACGTCGCGGCGCGGCCGGGCCATCGGCGGTTTTTCGGCGGCACCTTGGTCGCGACGTATAACCGCCGATCCGGATGCCGGCGGACGAGCGCGCCGAGCAGCCGTTCGCTGCGCCCCTCGCCGTAGGCCCAGGCCGTGTCGAAGAAATTGCAGCCAGCGGTGACTGCGGCGTCGAGCGCGTGCGCCGACTCCTCGTCGTCGGAGCCGGTCCACCCGCCCATGCCCCACATCCCGTAGCCGACTTCGGACACCGGCCACCCGAGCCGGCCAAAGGCACGCGTGCGCATCCAGACCTCGGCCGGCATCCTATCACCCGCCCGCGGGAAACTGCTCACGAGACGGCCGGCTCGCCACCCCGGACCGGTCTGACCATCGGCCCGGTGACGAGTGGAGAACGGTTGACAGCACTCGAGCCCACTTCTAGTATATGCAATCGATTACAAGGCCCGAAAACGCGTTGTTCGCGCTGGAGTTGGAGAGGATGGAAGGCAGGGGACGGACATGGCCCCACGGCCGATGGTTGCCGTTGTTCCGGACGATGTGTTTCGACGCGGCCGCGGCCGCCG